>Ga0129312_1000123_pt1 | contig 79365 bp, 59 predicted proteins | sample O827metagenome_FD_94434 | JGI IMG/M metagenome (GOLD analysis project Ga0129312, IMG submission 94434) | Orangutan group fecal microbial communities from Wisconsin, USA - O827 metagenome | ecosystem: Host-associated > Mammals > Digestive system > Large intestine > Fecal | place: USA: Wisconsin... | reverse complement strand
ATTAAAGTGCGCCTAAAATGTCCAGTTATCCATTTTTCATTCCAGAATTCGTGCTCTGTGCGAATTCTTCCTTGTTTTCTTTCAAGATTGCGAACGAGCCTAGCGAGTTTCGCAATTACCTAAGATAATATCTGGAAACACATAAGTTCTGTCTCCCTCAAAAAGAAAATATCCGGAAACACATAAGTGCTATCCCCCCCCCAAAAAAACATCTCGAAACACATAAGTTCTATCCCCTCAAAAAGATAATATCCGGAAACACACAAGTTCTATCCCCCTCAAAAAGATAATATCTGGAAACACATAAGTTCTGTCTCCCTCAAAAAGAAAATATCCGGAAACACATAAGTTCTGTCTCCCTCAAAAAGAAAATATCCGGAAACACATAAGTGCTATCCCCCCCAAAAAAATATCTCGAAACACATAACCTCTATCCCCTCAAAAAGATAATATCAAGAAACACATAATCTCTGTCCCCCCTCAAAAAGATAATATCCGGAAACACACAAGTTCTATCCCCTCAAAAAGAAAAACCGAAAACACATAGAATTGCCCATTCCATATGCTTCCGGTTTAATTCATCAGATAATCTTATGCTCCATTCCATCCGGATCAGTAGCGAACTGGATCGCCATTTCCCGATCAATCATTCCGCTGTAATATAGCTGCATGATGGCTTCATCCATAATCATCATGCCCTGCTTACGGTTCGTCTGCATCACACTCATCAGCTGGTAGGCCTTCCCCTCACGAATCAGATTTCGGACAGCATGGTTGGAATGCAGTACCTCAAAGGCTGCCACACGTCCGGATCCATCTGCCTTGGGAATCAACTGCTGGGAAACAACTGCCTCTAATACATTGGCAAGCTGTACACGGATCTGCTGCTGCTGATGTGGCGGAAATACGTCAATCACACGGTCTACGGTGCTTGCCGCCCCTATGGTATGCAGGGTAGAAAGCACCAGGTGTCCGGTTTCGGCTGCGGTAATTGCAACACTGATGGTCTCAAAGTCACGCATCTCTCCGACAAGAATCACATCCGGATCTTCACGGAGGGCCGCACGAAGTGCATTGGCATAAGACTGGGAATCCAGACCGATTTCTCTCTGGTTTACCATGGACTTCTTATGCTGATGCAGATATTCTATCGGATCCTCCAACGTAATTACATGGCACTCCCTGTTGTTATTAATCTTATCGATAATCGCCGCCAACGTGGTAGACTTACCGCTTCCGGTAGGTCCCGTTACCAGAATCAGACCTTTCTTACGCTGATACAGGTCAATGACAGACTCCGGCACACCAAGCACCTCAGGTGATGGAACCTGGGTTCCAACAAGCCGCAGTGCAATTGCCACAGAGCCTCTCTGACGGTACGCATTGACACGGTATCTTCCCAGATTTGGAATAGAAAAGGACATATCATGTTCACCATCCCGGTCAAACATGGCTCTCTGCCGCTCATCCATAAACTGATCCAGCATCTGCAGGGTATCCGGTGGCAGAAGCCGGTCATAGTTCATCGTGATTAACTGCCCGTTTACACGCATTTTCGGTGGAATACCAACTGTGATATGTACGTCGGAAGCTCCCGCACGCTTTGCATCCCGGAGCAGTTCCTCTATTGTAGGGATATTTGACATTTATTATTTCCTCCTATCCGTATGCTTTCATAACTGCTCAGGAACTTCCACAGTTATAAGCTTTTAATCCTTCTCTCAGTTTTAATAACGCTCGTTTTTCTATCCTGGAAACATAACTTCGTGAGATCCTGAAGCGTTCTCCGACCTCCCGCTGTGTTACCTCTGTCCCTGTTTGTAGACCATATCTCAATTCGATAATTTCACGTTCCCGATGTGTAAGCACCTGCTGCATCAGTATTTTCAACCTCCGGATGCTCTCCCTTTCATACATCCGTTCCACAACATCTTCCTGCACCTGCTCAATCACATCCAGAAGACTGATTTCATTTCCCTCTTTGTCTGTCCCAATCGGTTCAAAAAGAGAAACCTCACGGGAATTTTTCTTTTTGCTGCGCAGCAGCATCAGAAATTCATTATCAATACATCGTGATGCATAAGTACTCAGCTTTCCTTTTCCTGCATCAAAGGACTCTATCGCTTTAATCAATCCGATGGTTCCTATGGAAATCAGATCCTCCATATTTTCATCCACATTCTGATATTTCTTTGCAATATGTGCCACCAGACGTAAATTTTTCTCAATCAGAATCTCACGCGCCCTGGCTGCCTGTACCGGATCATCCGCATGCAAAAGCTGTATATATTGTGCCTCCTGTTCCGTAGATAAAGGTTGTTGAAAGGTTTTCAAAGGGCACCACCAAAGTCTTTTTTATTATTCTATGACCTGCGGTGTCTTCAAGTGCCTTTCCCACTAATTTAATTATCTGCCGGACGGTGCGGACAGTAACCTTTCCACCACCTTAGATTATACTGATATCGCGGGGGCTTGACAACCCAAAATCCTATCATATACCCTGTAACCGTTCAGCCATGCAGAAATGATTATGCAGGATGACCATGGGAACCGGCTCACTAAGGGCAGCTTACCATCATTTCTATATCTTCTTCGTATATCTTCTACATATCTTCTTCGTATATCTTCTACATATCTTCTTCTATATCTTCTTCTATATCTTCTTCTATATCTTCCTCTATATCTTCCTCAACATCTGTTCCATACTTCACAGCATAAAGTCTACAAAAACCTGATTGCTGACATCGATTCCATGTGGAGTCAGCCTCAGTCTCACGAACTCCCTTCCCCGTTCTTCCTGCTGTAGTTTACCTTCCTGTTTCTCTTTCCTCTGCTCTTCCTGCTGTAGTTTACCTTCCTGTTTCTCTTCCCTCTGCTCTTCCTGCTGCGGTTTACCTTCCTGTTTCTTTATCTCTTTCTTTCCCGGCATCTGCATTTCCTGTATTTCTTCCTGCTGCTCCTTCTGACACTCTTCCTTTTCCTGCAGCTTTCCCTGCTGCTCCTTCTGACACTTCCCATTCAGGTCCGGTTCTTCTTTTATTTCTATTTTCCCTGCATCCTCTCCTGTCACTTCAAGTAATCCCAGCTTCTCATGCTTCTCAATCACCCCCGGAAATACCTCTTCAAACCGTCTTCCAAAATTTTCATAGAACTTCCGCTCCGAGACTCCTTCCATCATCCGCAGTCCCAGAAACATGAATTCCTCCATCTGTTCCTCAACCGGCAGCTCCTGTACTTCCTCTCTTAATTTTTTCACCCTTCCAATCATGTTTTTATCTGGGCAGGCTGCATTCCCGCTTTCCATGTTATTTTTTTCTGTATTACCTTCTTCCGCAGAATTCTTTTCAATATTATCTTTTTTCACATTCTCTATTTCAGTATTAACCTTTTCCACTTGTTCTTTTTCAGCAGTAAGTTTTTCCACCTGCTCTTTTTCGGCATTTTCTTTTTTCAGATCGTTCTTTCCAGCATTGCTTTTTTTAGGACATTCCTTTTCAGCATTGCCTTTTTTCAGACAGTCTTTTTCAACATTACCTTTTTTCAGACAGTCCTTTTCAGCCTGAAACTTTTCTCCATGCTCTTTACTTGCATTTTCAATCTCATTTCCAATCGAATTTTCACCCAGCATCAAGTTTACATAACTTGAAATATCCGTCACATTATGGAACCGGACATTCTGAATCAGGGAGGCACTGCCGATTCCAAGGCCGAGATAATTACCTCTCTGCCAGTACACCTTATTGTGAACGCATTCCTTTCCTGCTTTGGCATAATTGGAAATTTCATAGCGGTGATACCCGGCTTTTCTTAAAATATCATCCGTTATTTCATACATTCTGCGTTCCGTCTCCTCGTCCGGCAGATTCAGTTCCTGTTCATAAAAGGGGGTGCCCTCTTCCACGATCAGGCTATAGGCAGAAATATGTACCGGCTGTGGCTGCAGCGCCAATACCTTCTGCAGGGTTTCCTGATAGGACTTAAGTGTCTGCTCCGGAATGGCAGACATCAGATCCACATTGATATTGGTAAAGCCCGCTTCCACTGCCATTTCATAGGCCTTCAGAAAATCCGCGCAGGTATGGATCCTGCCAAGGGCTTTCAGTTCTCCATCGTTGGCAGACTGCAGGCCGATACTGATCCGGTTAATTCCACAGGTACGGTAAGCATTCATCTTTTCCGGTGTCACCGTTCCCGGGTTCATCTCCATGCTGATCTCGCAGGTATCCGTAAGGGTAAAGCAGCTTTTCAACGTTTCCATAATGCGTATCGTCTGTTCGGGCAGAAGTACCGAAGGGGTTCCACCGCCAATAAAAACAGACACCACCTGATACTCCCGGTATTCAGGCGATGTCTCCTGTATTTCACGGCACAGTGCCTCTACATACTGCTCCTGCACGCCCGCACTCTGCGGCCCGGACAGGAAATCACAGTAGAGACATTTCCGTACACAAAATGGTATATGAAGATACAAGCTCAAATTTTGTTCCATTTATTTATCATCCAGCTTTAATACACTCATAAATGCTTTCTGAGGAATTTCCACGTTACCAATCTGACGCATACGTTTCTTTCCTTCCTTCTGCTTTTCCAAAAGCTTCTTCTTACGGGTAATATCACCACCGTAACACTTCGCAAGCACATCCTTACGATAAGCCTTGACGGTTTCTCTCGCGATGACCTTTCCTCCAATCGCTGCCTGAATCGGAACCTCAAACATGTGACGCGGGATCTCGTCCTTTAGCTTCTCACACATCTTCCGTCCACGTTCATAGGCACTGTCTGCGTGCACAATAAAGGAAAGCGCATCAACCTCTTCCTTGTTAATCAGAATATCCAGTTTCACAAGCTCCGACCGCTCATAGCCCTTTAACTCATAGTCAAAGGAAGCATAGCCTCTGGACCGGGACTTCAGTGCATCAAAGAAATCGTAAATAATCTCATTTAACGGCAGTTCGTATTTCAGCAGCGCTCTGGTAGATTCAATATACTCCATGCCAAGATATTTGCCCCGGCGTTCTTGGCAAAGCTCCATGATCGAGCCGATAAACTCGGTTGTTACCATGATCTCTGCGGAAACCACCGGTTCTTCCATATAATCAATTTCTGTCGGGTCCGGCAGATTGGACGGATTCGTCAGTTCAATTATTTCTCCGTTCAGCTTGTGTACATGATAAATAACACCCGGTGCGGTTGTTACGAGATCCAGATTGTACTCCCGCTCTAAACGCTCCTGAATAATCTCCAGATGAAGCAGTCCCAAAAATCCGCATCGGAAGCCAAAGCCAAGTGCAATTGAGGTTTCCGGCTCGTAGCTTAAGGAAGCATCATTTAGCTGCAGCTTTTCTAATGCATCCCGCAGATCCGGGTACTTTGCACCGTCTGCCGGATACATTCCGCAATACACCATGGAATTTACCTTCTTATATCCGGGAAGCGGCTCTGCACAGGGATTGTTAAGATCTGTCACGGTATCTCCGACCGCCGTATCCTTTACATTCTTAATCGAAGCGGTAATATAGCCTACCATACCGGCTTCGAGTTCATCACAGGGAATGAACTGACCGGCTCCGAAATAGCCAACCTCTACAACCTCTGCGGTTGCGCCGGTAGCCATCATCTTAATACTTGTCCCTTTAGAAACCCTGCCATCCCTCAGACGGCAGAAAATAATGACTCCCTTATAGGAATCGTATAAGGAATCAAAAATCAACGCTTTAAGCGGCTGATCGGGGTCTCCATCAGGTGCCGGAATCTTATGTACAATCGCTTCGAGCACTTCATCAATGCCAATTCCGTTCTTGGCTGAAATAAGCGGTGCATCCTGTGCCTCAATACCGATCACATCTTCAATTTCATTCTTCACACGCTCCGGCTCTGCACTTGGCAGGTCGATCTTATTAATGACCGGAAACACCTCAAGGTCATGGTCCAGTGCCAGATAAACGTTGGCAAGGGTCTGTGCCTCAATTCCCTGCGCCGCATCCACGACGAGAATGGCGCCATCACATGCAGCCAGACTTCTGCTGACCTCGTAGTTGAAGTCCACATGTCCCGGAGTGTCAATCAGGTTGAAAATATATTCTTCACCATCCTGCGCCTTATAAATCGTCCGGACGGATTGTGCCTTAATCGTGATTCCACGTTCTCTTTCCAGATCCATGTTGTCAAGTACCTGTGCCTGCATTTCACGGCTGGTCAAAAGCCCCGTCTTTTCTATGATACGGTCTGCAAGCGTAGACTTACCATGATCAATATGCGCTACAATGCAGAAATTCCGGATTTTGCTCTGATCAATATGTGACATAAATTTTAAACCTTTCCTGATTATACTGATAACTATTCAGAACCGCATTCGTAAAACCGCTGTTTCACAGCGTAGTTTACCTCATGTGGTTACTTCGCCATATAAAATTCATCAAATATGCTCTGGAATGCAAGCATTCCGATCATATTTACCAGATTTTGCATGGCTCTGAATAGTTATCATTTTACCTCTTTTTCAGTACCATGGCAAGAACATGTGCTAACGGATCGCAGGCATTCATGATTTCTTCAACCGTATTATTCTGTGCCCCTAATTCGATCAGCATGCTTTTCGGGCATAAATGCATGTTATAACGGTAGGCTTTGAGATAAATCTTGCGTGTCAGTCCCGGATAATACTCATTGGCAAGCACCTGCGCCTGAAAGGAAAAAGCCAGATTATCCAGAATATACGGATTTTCCAGATAAGAAATCTCACCCTGCCTGCGCAAATAGCTTAATCCGTTAAAAAACATGAAGCGGGCCGTCGGTCTTCCCTGCAAATCCATGACAAGTCTCCGGTCATTGGCCATTTCATCCCGGTGCAGGTCAATCACTACTTCGATACCCGGATTTTCCTTCAAAATCTGCTCAACTGCCGGAAGTGCCTTTTCATAGGCATTGTCCCGTTCCTGATCATATACCCCCGTATCATGCAGTACACGGAAGCCATATCCTTCCAGAAGCTCTGTCAGACGGTCTCCCGCTCCTACAATCGTTGTCGACGGATCACCGGGGACAGAATCCACGAAGTCCTCACTCGCATGCGTATGATAAATCAGGATCTGTGGTCCCTGCGCTTCATCTTCATTGTTTAATATTAAATCTTCATTTAATAATCTTTCTGCATTCAAATATTCTTCCTTCATACTGGTAGAGCCATCCACCGCAAAGAACTCCGACCGTAAATCGTCGCCCGTCCACTGTCTCGTCCAGTCATATGTATAGGCAGGCGCTGCCGCCAGTTCAAATCCGGAAGAAGAGGCTCCCTGTGAGAAACTTTCGTTTTGTTCCTCCCCCTGACCGATGTCTTCATTCGATCCGGGTTCAATTTCAGCTAAATTGTTGTCAACGTCTTCGATTCCGTTCTCCCTAAGCATCTGCTTAAAATACTCCTCTTGTGGAATCTCTGTACTTTCATTCCCTGAACGATTCTGCTCCTTCAACATTCCTTCCTGAATCTCCGGCTGAATCTGTATCCCTGTCGGAGTTCCCTGTTCATCCGAATCAACTATTTGAATCCGCATTTCTTCCGGGGCTTCAGCCTGTGCATCCTGTACACCTTCTGCTTCCGAATCTGCCAGCTCAGCCAGTTCTGTCAGTTCTGATCCCCCTGCACCCTCTGTCTCTGCTCCTTCTGTTTCCGTGATCTCCGCTCCTTTTGCACCCACTTCTGTTTTGGCTGCTCCCATTTCTGATTTCTCCACTCCTGCTATGTCTGCGTCTGTTTTAGATTCTTCTGTTTTAGCAACTTGCGTTCCTGCGTCTTTTACTCCTACTGCCACTACTTCCGAGTCTGCTGTCACATATGCTCCATAATAGTAATAGGCAGATTCCATGGCAATGGCGCGTTCGGTCAAAGACAGCTCTGCCGCCCTACTGTCCATCTGCCGCAGATATCCTGCCACAGGCAGATACGCCATTTCCACCTGACTAATCAACACCAGTGCTGCAAAATGTATGATGCCCTTCCGGGCCAGATGACTGTTCCATAATCTATACAAGTTTCCACACCCCACTAGGGTATTTTATGCTTGCTTTGTCTTAATCATTCAATTTCATGCTTTTTATAATTCCAGAGCCAGATGAATGGCATTGCAAATGATATGGCTGATCTGCTGAATCTCATAATCCACGTCTTTTCCCGTAACATACATATTGTAAAGCTCATCCATAGCACCCGTTATCTTTTCTTTCCTGCCAAGAAAATCCTGATTCTCCATGCCACAGTCCTTAAAAACAGCGTCCTGTACGATGGTTGCAGCATCCACAACCGTGGGAACACCAAGGGCAATGACCGGCACACCAAGATTCTCCTCCTGAATGGCATTCCGATAGTTTCCGACTCCGGAACCCGGGTTAATTCCCGCATTGGAAATCTGGATGGTACGGTTCAGTCTTTTAATCGACCTGGCAGCCAGTGCATCAATCACAAGCACAAGATCCGGATGGGTCTGTGACACTACACCGCTGATGATTTCCTGTGATTCCATTCCGGTCTTCGCCATGACACCCGGAACCAGACTGCTGGTAAGAGGAAGCTTACGGCCTTCATAGGCCGCATTTCCGAATTCCATCACCATATGCCTGGTAATGGTCAGGTTATCCACCACACGCGGTCCCAACGAATCTGCCGTCACCTCCCGGTTTCCCAGGCCGACAATGAGAATACTTAACTGCTCCTTTTCCTTCGGAAGCAGAAATTTGATCTGAGACGCCAGCTCCTTTGCAATTTCTTCATGATAATCTTCATCCGGATGTGCCATATTAGGAGCCTCCAGTGTCACATAGGTTCCCATTGCCTTTCCCAGAAGGCGTGCCCCATTCTTACTCCCGATCGTTACCCGTGTAATCCTGATTTCACTTTCTTCCTTATATTCCTCCTCCACCTGCACCCCATGAAGGTGTTCCTCCTTCTCTGAGACACTCTCCCGTGCTCCTAAAGCCAAATCCGTCCGGATCTGCACCTGCTCCATTTTTCTGCCCTCCGAAATTTTTCATGATTGTTTTGTTGCTGTTCAGCCATGCCCATTCATAAGCTGCCGGATTGTACAGATTGGCTAACAAATATACGTGTTTTCGGGCATCTTGCGCAATCCTTTCTGCATGGCTGAACTGTAACAATATTTTTCCAAAAATATCATATTTTATTCGTTTTGTTATTGACATATTTGCAGAATACGGCTACAATAATATGCGTGTGTTTACATTAAGACGTCCGTGTCCGGCTTTAATGAAACATCTCAGTAACTTACGATTTTTAATAGGAGGTGTACATCGTGGCTAACATTAAATCTGCAAAGAAGAGAATCTTAGTTAATCAAACAAGAGCTGAAAGAAATAAGGCAATCAAGTCCGGAGTTAAGACAGCCGTTAAGAAGGTTGTTGTTGCTATTGAAGCAAACGACAAGGCTGCTGCACAGGAAGCTTTAGTTGTTGCTACTACAGTAATTGATAAGGCTGCCAGCAAGGGCGTTTACCATAAGAACACAGCTTCCAGAAAAGTATCCCGTTTAGCTCAGGCTGTAAACAAGATGGCTTAATCACCGGAAGATCTGAAATTTATTTTTGAAATGAATTTTAAAACCTCAACTCATACCGTCATGTGAGCTGAGGTTTTTTGTTGCCATGCATAAAATAAAGAGTTCGCTTGCTTTATAGGAATTTCACGATTCAGTTTTGTCTGGTTCTGAATCGTTATTATAAAAAATAAGCAGGACGATAAGCCGGGTTATGTCGTTGAGTGATCATCTATCTAGGACTACTGTTGCCAATAGCCTCAAGCGACCCACCTGAAGGCTGGTCGGGCAAACCTTAGCGCCTTCGTTTTGGTCTTGCTTCGAATGGGGTTTACATGTGCCCCGCCTGTTACCAGGCAGGCGGTAGTCTCTTACACTGCCTTTCCACCCTTACCTCCTGCGAGGCGGTATATTTCTGTTGCACTGGCCTTGGAGTCACCTCCACCGGACGTTATCCGGCATTCTGCCCTGTGAAGCCCGGACTTTCCTCACCCGTATAAATACGGCCGCGATCACCTGTCCTGCTTATGTTTTTTAATTTAGTTATCAGCCATGCGACCTCGATTTCCCGGCTTCGCCTCCCTGAAATCTCGGTCCGTCGCTATGCGCCGAATATCTGCCATCGACGCCACTTCTTTGTAAGCAAGCTTCCAGGAAAGTGTGTCGATGGCAGATGCATGGCTTATCAGTTATCAGACGTTGAACAAACTCCCCCCGATAAACTCTCGGCAAATGGAGTTATTGGGAACGTTTTTACTGTCAATGCCAAGGAAGTATTCGAGGAATTTCAAGAGACGTTTTGCCTCGTAATATTCCGGTTCTCCCTTCTGGATACTGAATAACAGTGGCTCTGCGTACTGTTTCAGTACGGCAAGCTCATAAATTAACACGGAGTTAAACATCACATCCGCACTTTCCTGATAAGGGAAAATATACGCTTCCTCACCACGGCGTACGGAAGGCCACATCTCGATCGTCCGCTTCGCACTTGCGCCTCTTGTTCTGGCATCCCTTACCATACGGCGGATCAGTCTTCCATCGGTCGTCGGTATTCTATTATGCTCGTCGATATTCAAACTTGTCAAGGCACTAATGTAAATCTTATACTTACTGTCATCGGGAAGTCCTTCTGTCGTCTTAGGGTTCAATCCATGAATTCCTTCGATAACCAGCACATCCTCCGGCCCTAACTGCTTGAAATTGCCCTTATATTCACGAAGTCCCGTCTTAAAATTAAAGGAAGGGATTTCGACTCTTTCTCCCTTTAACAGACGCTGCATATCCTCGTTAAACTGCGTCACATCAATGGCTTCGAGACATTCAAAGTTATAATCCCCGTTTTCATCCCTTGGCGTCTTATCCCGGTTTACGAAATAATCATCCAGTCCGATCGGATGCGGCACCAGTCCATAGGTACGGAGCTGTACGGATAAACGGTGGGAAAACGTGGTTTTACCCGAAGAGGATGGGCCTGCGATCAGTACAAACTTCACATCCCCCCGATTCACGATTTCCTGTGCAATCTCACCGATTCTGCGCTCCTGCTGTGCCTCCTGCATAAGGATCATATCATTCATATCTCCGCTACAGATCGCATTATTTAAGTCTCCGACCGTTTCAATTCCAATGCTTTCTCCCCACTGTGTCGTGGTTTTCAGTTCATGGAACAGCTTTTCTCTGGGTTCAAAGAAATCGATCTTATCCGGCTCGGTTGCGCCCGGAATCAACAGCAGCAGACCTTCCTCATACTGCATCACATCGTAATATTTAAGGTATCCGGTACTTGGCAGCATATAACCGTAATAATAATCGTAATAACCGTCCAGGCAGTAGATATTAACCGAAGATCCCCGACGGTAACGGAACAGGTTCACCTTATCGTACATCTTGTACTTGCGGAACAGCTCTATCGCATCATCAATCGGATAAGACCGTTTGATAATCGGCCGATCCGCATCCACCAGCTCCCTCATTCTTTGACGGATCTTCCCTGCCATTTCCGGTGTCAGCTTTTCATCCATTTTAATATTGATGTAGTAGCCCTGCCCGATGGCAAATTCCACCTTTACCTTTTTTATTTCCCTATCTCCGAGCTCATCATACACCGATTTAATCAGTGTCATAATGGCAGTACGGACATAGGTTTTATGCCCGATCACATCCTTTAAGGTCAAAAAGGACAGAGTACAGTCCTTATGTACCGGCTTGATCAGTTCCCGGATCTTGCCATTTTCAAGAACCAGCGCAATCATGTTATCATACTGCTGCTGGTATTCCGATGCAATCACCTCGTATTTCAGTCCATCCGGGTATTCCTTCGTTACCCCATCAATGGTAATATTTGCCATACTAGCCTTCTCCTTCCATTTCCTGCAGCGCTTTCCGGATAAAAAATAATTCCTGTTCCAGTATATTCCGCCTTGCGCTGATTCGTTCCCCCTCGTACTCCTTCAATGAGTTCAGAATTGCAATATTCTTTCTCTCCTCCTTATGTAAATACTGTCTTAAAACGGGATGCTTCTGCGCAAGTAAAAGCGGTCCGAAGCGGTAAGCTACCTCCTCATCCCGCGTTCCCGGTATCGAGAGTGCTTTCCAGCTTTTCTCCCCTTTCACCACCAGATGAACCTTCATCATAGGATAGTATTTTCCGTCCTCTAAGACCATATTCTCTGCTATAATTTCAAATCCGTGATCCGCCAGAAATTTCCGGAATTCACAGATCTCGGACTGTGGTGCGAGGATGATCTCCTTGAAATCTTCTACCTTTTCATTAGAAAGGATCTCCTGCATGAGGGGTCCTCCCATCCCGGCAATAATGAGGCAGTCTGCCTCTCCTTCCCGGTACTGTGTCAAACCATCCGACAGCCGTGTATGGATTCTATCTTGCAGTCCTGCTTCTTCTATGTGACTTTGAGCCTGCTGCAGCGGTCCTTTTCCAATATCCATGGCAAGCACTGAGGGTGCAATTTTCTCTTCTACCAGATAAATCGATATAAAGCCATGATCGCATCCCACATCACATACGCGCATTCCGGGACTTACCATCTGTGCAATCGCCAGCATTCTCTCCGACAGCCGGACACTTCCTGTTATTTTCCCTGACATTACCTTCTCCATCCTTCACTGATCCGGACCATCACTATTCTGGATCCCATTTGCCAGCCACCGCTATGCCGATTTTCTTTTGTGCGACCCCGAATCGTTAGTCCAGGTAATCCTTCAGCTTCCGGCTTCTGCTCGGATGACGGAGCTTACGAAGCGCTTTCGCCTCAATCTGACGGATACGCTCTCTGGTTACGTTAAATTCCTTACCGACTTCCTCAAGGGTTCGGGCACGTCCATCATCGAGACCGAAACGGAGACGGAGTACCTTCTGCTCTCTTTCGGTCAGGGTTCCCAAAACCTCAACGAGCTGCTCCTTTAACAGGGTAAATGCTGCTGCGTCGGCAGGAACCGGTACGTTATCATCCTGAATAAAATCTCCTAAATGGGAATCCTCTTCTTCACCAATCGGAGTTTCCAGGGAGACAGGCTCCTGGGAAATCTTTAAGATCTCACGGACACGTTCTACCGGAAGATTCATTTCTTCTGCGATTTCCTCCGGAAGCGGTTCTCTTCCAAGCTCCTGTAACAGTTGACGGCTCACACGGATCAGCTTGTTAATCGTCTCTACCATATGCACCGGAATACGGATAGTTCTTGCCTGATCGGCAATTGCACGGGTAATTGCCTGACGGATCCACCAGGTTGCATAGGTAGAGAACTTGTATCCCTTACGGTAATCAAATTTTTCAACAGCCTTAATCAGCCCCAGGTTTCCCTCCTGAATCAGATCAAGGAATAACATTCCTCTTCCGACATAACGCTTTGCAATGCTGACAACCAGACGCAGGTTTGCCTCAGCCAGACGCTTCTTGGCATCCTCATCGCCTTCTTCCATACGCTGTGCCAGCTCTATCTCTTCCTCTGCACTTAAAAGAGGAACCTTGCCGATCTCTTTTAAATACATACGAACCGGATCTTCCACACTGACTCCGTCCGGTATGGACAGGTCGATATTCTCCATATCCACATCGTCTTCTTCGGACAGGATGATCTCTTCATCATCAATCACATCGTCTTCATCATCATTTGTAATGCGAAGTATATCGACACCCGATTTTTCCAGATGCTCGGTTACTTTCTCAATTTGTTCCTCATTCAATGCAAGATCAGCCAGAAAATCCACAATTTCCTGATATTCCAAGACATTCTTTTTCTTCTTGGCCATAGCAAGAAGCTGCTTTAATTTTTCCTCAAACTTTGTCTGTACATTTTCATCCATTGGTGTTTCCATCCTTCCTTGTTACTAAATATTACCATTATTAGCTTTAATCCAGTGAAATATGCGTTTTCTCAAGTTCTTCCAGTGCTTTTTTGCCCTCGATAGCCTTTTTGAGTGCATTCACATCGGCACCGAGCTGACCGGAAAAGTATTCATAACTGTTTCTCTTAAGTGCCACCAGAATATCGTGAAAGGCTTTTTCACGATCCTGCTTCGTTGTAATTTCCTGCAGCTTCGTATTAAATACGCCTGCAACCTCACGCTGCTCCTCCATATCATTAAACAGACTGACAATCGCTGCCGGATTGATTTCTCCTTTATCAAGATCCTCAAACAACCGCTCTGCCACCTTCCGGTACAGCTCCTCGGTAAAATCCTCCACGGAGATATACTGCTTTACCTTCCGATATAGCTGCGGCTCCTCCACAAGCCATGTCAGAAACAGCTTCTGCGGCTTCTTCCGGTTTTCATCCGGTGTGTTCTTCGGCTGGATGCCGGATTTTGGCCGTACTGCCGGCTGTACATTTCCTGTTTTCAACGCATAACTCATCACCAGCTTGCGCAGATTCTCATATCCAATCAGATACTTGTCCGCAACCGCCTGAATGTAGTTATCCCGTTCCACATCCTCCGAAAACTCACAAAGCTTCTTCGCAATTTCACGGTGGAACTGCGTTTTCGATTCCGGATCCTTCAGGTTATAGTCTTTTTGCAGGATACGAAGTTCGAAGAAAAAGCTGTTCTCCGCCTCGTTAATCCGCTGCTGGAACTTTTCGGCTCCCTCGTTCTTAATGAATTCGTCCGGATCCTTATACGGTTCGAGATTTAAGACCTTACCGGTAAGCTCCACTTCCTTCAGAATTCCGATTGCCCGCAATGCTGCATTCACTCCGGCGCCATCACTGTCATATGCGAGGATCACTTCCCTGGCATACCTTCTTAAAATATTCGCCTGTCCTGCAGTAAATGCGGTTCCAAGGGAAGCTACCGCCTGGGTAAAGCCCGCCTGATGCATGGAAATCACATCCATATAGCCCTCACAGAGAATAATATTATTCGTCCGTGCAGTTCTTGCAAAATTGAGTCCGTACAGATTACGGCTCTTATCAAAAATGGGTGTTTCGGGAGAGTTTAAGTACTTGGGCTTTCCATCTCCCATCACCCGTCCTCCGAAACCGATCACGCGGTGATTAATGTCCTGAATTGGAAACATCACACGATTCCAGAATTTATCATGCAGACCATATCGTTCATCGAAGCTTGCAAGTCCCGCTTCCTGAATGATCTGGTCATCATAACCTTTGCTCTTTAAATACTTCACAAGATCGTTGCTCGTCACATTGGAAAATCCCAGACCCCAATGGCGGATTGTCTCATCTGAAAGCTGACGCTTCTTTAAATATTCCAGTCCGACCTTGCCACGCTCACTGCGAAGCTGATAAAAGAAGTACGTTGCCGCAAGCTTATTGATCTCTAAAAGCTTACTTCTACGGTCTTCCTTCCGGCGCATCTCCTCGGTATATTCAACCTCCGGCAGATTCACGCCTGCCCGCTCTGCAAGCATCTTGACCGCCTCCGGGAAGGTAAAATTCTCATACTGCATCACGAAGCTGAACACATTTCCCCCTGCCCCGCAGCCAAAGCAGTAATACATCTGCTTGCCGGGCGATACGGAAAAGGACGGTGATTTTTCATTATGAAAGGGGCATAGTCCAAAATAGCTGCTTCCCTTTTTTTGTATCTTTACATAGCCGGAAACGACATCCACGATATCGTTTTTCATCCGGACCTCTTCGACTAATTCATCTGGATAATACATCATCGCACCTTTGTAAAGTCACATTGTTACACCTTTCACAGCAAATGTGTCAGGCTATGCGGAATCTGATTCATCTGCCTACACATTCGGCCAGGATTTGGGAATATAGATCTCCTCATACTTGGCAATTGCAAAACGATCGGTCATCGAACTGATATAATCACACACAATCCTCTCTTCCGGCTCGTTCTTATCAAGTAGCCTGATAAGATCCACGGGAAGCAGTTCCAAATGATGCCTGTAATAGCTGTAAAGTGTCTGGATCAGCATTTCTGCCTTGCCCTCCTGACTCTTCGCCTCAGGATTGTGATAAACTCTTTCAAACATAAATGCCCGAAGCTTTTTCATGGCATCTGCTACCGGCTCCGACATCACAATAACGTCCTTACCATAGCTGTTACTCACAATATCATGAATAAAGTGATCCAGCCTCTCTCCTGTCGTATATCCAATGACATCCCCAATCTCCTTCGGAACATCACTTTCTTTCAAAATTCCTGCACGGATTGCATCGTCCATATCATGATGAATATAGGCGATCTTATCTGACAGACGTACAATCTGCCCCTCTAAGGTAAACGGCTTGCCCTTCGTCTGATGGTTCTTAATGCCATCCCGTACCTCCATGGTCAGATTCAGACCCTGACCCCCCTTTTCCAGAAGATCCACGAGACGCACACTCTGCTCACTATGGATAAATCCATACGGACAGACCGCATTCAGTGCACGCTCCCCGGCATGTCCAAATGGGGTATGTCCAAGATCATGTCCCAAAGCAATGGCCTCCACCAGGTCTTCATTCATCCGGAGTGCCTTTGCAATCGTCCGCGCATTCTGGGATACCTCGAGGGTATGCGTCATACGGGTGCGGTAGTGATCCCCTTCCGGTGTCAGAAATACCTGCGTCTTATCCTTCAATCTCCGGAAGGACTTCGAATGCAGGATCCGGTCACGGTCACGCTGATAGACCGGACGGATATCACACTGCTCCTCCTCCCGAAGTCTCCCCTTTGAATTGCGGCTGTGTGCCGCATAGGAACTTAAATATTCAATTTCCAGTTGTTCCAGATTTTCTCGTATGTTCAATGGTTACGTCCTTTATCTTCAAGCTGTAACTACTCCGAACCCATTCGTAAAACTACCAAAACTACCGTTTCACAAGTCTCTACTTCTAATATTCTGCCTCCGGCTTTATTTTCCTTTTTCTTTCTTCAAGTTATTTTTCCTGCGGCGGTCTTGGTTATTTTCCCAGGGTGGCTCACTGCTCCGGTTATTTTCCTGCGGATGCTCCGATTATTTTTCCGGTGACTCCGGTTATTTTTCCGCGGCGGCTCACTGCTCCGGTTATTTTTCCGCGGTGGCTCACTGCTTTGGTTATTTTTCCGCGGTGGCTCACTGCTCCGGTTATTTTCCCGGGGATGCTTGCGGCCTTGGTTATTTCCCCGGGGCTCTGGTTATTTTCCTGCGGCGGCTCACTGCTTTGGTTATTTTCCCGGGGCGGCCTGGTTATTTTTCCGCGGATGCTTGCGGCCTTGGTTATTTCCCGGCGGATGCTTGCGGCTTCGGTTATTTCCCGCGGTGGCTCACTGCTTTGGTTATTTTTCCGGTGGCTCCGGTTATTTTCTTGCGGCGGCTCTGGTTATTTTCCCGCGGCGGCTCCGGTTATTTCCCTGCGGTGGCTCTGGTTATTTTCCCGCGGTGGCTCACTGCTTTGGTTATTTTCCTGCGGTGGCTCTGGTTATTTTCCCGCGGCGGCGACTCTAATTATCGTGTTTTGGACATATTTCTACCTTTATAAGAAAATATGTCCAAATTATTTTTACTTTTGGACATATGAGCTTCAAATTTCACTGTTTATGTCCAAATTTCTTCTGAATTTTGCTGTTTTTAAGCATATTTCCGTTGTTTTGGATCTTTATTCTCATTTTTTTGGGCATAAAATTCTTTTTATACCGGATTATGTCCAAACGCCTTCTATCACTTCCATCAGCCTCTCCAATATTCACAAACTTATTTACTGCACAGAATAGATAAATTCACCGCACTTGTGAATAGCTTCCACTGCGGTCTTAAATGGTCCCATCTGGAACACGTGCCACATATTCTTATAAGTATCCAGAGAAACTGCTACCCCGTCGCCGCTCATCTTCTTCTGCAGCATGGTGGAATCAGACATCAGCACTTCCAGATCTCCCACCTGAATATAAGTTGGTGGAAATCCCGTAAAATCTCCAAATAATGGAGAAATTTCCGGATTCCGTAAATATTCTGTATCAAATATTTCTTCAAACACCTTATTAGCAGACTTGTCACCCGGCTTCTGTTTTTCCGTTCCGGCCGTCTGTAAAGGATTTGCTGTCTGTAAAATGTTTCCTTCCTGCAAAGTGCCTGCCGCCCGTATAGTGTTTCCTTCCTGTATAGTGCCTGCTGCCCGTATAGTGTTTCCTTCCTGTATAGTGCCTGCTGCCCGTATAGTGTTTCCTTCCTGTAAATTACCTGCTTCCTGTATAGTGCCTGCCGCCCGTATAGTGCTTCCTTCCTGTAAAGTACCTGCCGCCCGTATAGTGTTTCCTTCCTGCAAAGTGCCTGCTGCCCGTATAGTGTTTCCTTCCTGCAAATTACCTGCTTCCTGTATAGTGTTTCTTTCCTGCAAAGTGCCTGCTGTCTGTATAGTGTTTCCTTCCTGTAAAGTACCTGCCACCCGTATAGTGTTTCCTTCCTGTAAAGGATTTGCTGCCCGTAAAGTGCCTGCTGCCTGTAAAGGCTTTACCGCTTCCATCTGCACCTTCTTTGCCTGTGGCACATAATTTTCAATCATTTCATTCAGGTAGTTCTGATTCAGAACCGGATCCACATCAGCTTTCGTCTCATGGGTCTTGCCGGATACAGTGAGGTCTGTCCATGGAGACATGAGCACAAAGCCGGCCGGAAGCATCCGCTTCTGTTTCTTTAACCGTAGTCCCAGTGCCAACGCCAGATTCCCTCCTGCGGAATCACCTGCCACAAAAATATCCTTCGCCCCATAACCCTGCAGCATCAGAAAATCCCAAGCTGCCTGTGCATCGTCCACCGCTGCCGGATAAGGATGTTCCGGTGCCAGACGGTAATCAAAGCAGAACACATCCATGGAGAGCTGGCTTGCAAGCTTCGTGGTAAGTGTTCTGGCATACAACGGACTTCCGGTACTGTAGCCACCGCCATGACAGTACAAAATAATTTTCTTTCCTGAATGCGGGCGGTCTACACGGATCCACTCAGCGTACATTGATCCGACGGTGGTTTCCGTCACTGCTACTTCCCGGCTGTTTCCAAATAAAGCTCCCATCTGATCCTGGGAATGACGATGCTTCTCGATATCACTATTTTCAATCAATCCATGAGCTTTTCGGATCAGGTTAATAAAGCTCTGGTTAATATTCTCTTTCGGGGTTCTTCTCATGGATAGGATCCTCCTTACTTTTCGTTCACACTGTAACAGTCAGTCTTGCACATTCATAAACTGAACGGTTACACTTTTTGACCTTTTGCTGACCTTTTAACCCTATTTTGACCTTGACTTGATATCCACGAATTGCTCCGCTGCAAAGCAGCTCCCGCAATTCTCAAACATTCGAAATCCGCTGATTTACTACGTAAATCGCTTCTTTCTTATGTTTGGCGGGTTCCAGATTTAAAAGTCTTATTGTGCAGGCACAATAAGACTTTTTGTAACAGTTCAGCCATGCAGAAATGAATGTGCAAGATGGCCGTGAAAGCTTGCTCACTAAAGACTTCTTATACAATCATTTCTATAGGGCAGACGCCCACCATGAAATAAGTTGCCGGAAAACACACATATTTGTTAACCAGTCTATACTATCCGGCAGCTTATGAATGGTCATGGCTGAACTGTTACACTTTTTAACCCTGATATCATACCATATTTTCATAAAATGTGGTATACTGAATAAAATTGTAAAATGCTTTATCAGAAAACCAAAAGAGTACTGAATCATGAAAAAAAGTCAAAATCAGGCAGCATCAAACGTTGCCACCAGCAAATTGCATAAGCATGAAAGGAAAGTCTGGTACAAGCTGGATCTGTCCGCAATTGTTTACCCGACTCTCCAGCGGAAGGACTTTTCCTCCGTATACCGGTTATCTGTTGTTTTAAAGGAACCGATTCAGCCGGATGTCCTACAGCAGGCGGCCGATATGACGCTTCCCCGGTTTCCGATCTTTAAAACAGCAATCCACAAGGGCTTCTTCTGGCGTTATTTAACACCGAATCACCGCCCCGGACCTTTCGTACAGCCGGACATCCGTAACTTCTGTATGCCGATGTCCTTCCGTGCAAACAACCGTTATCTAATGAGAATTTACTATTATGGGAACCGGATTTCCTTAGAAGCGCACCACTCTCTCGGTGACGGTACAGGCGGCATGTTCGTCTTAAACACCATTACCGCGAATTACCTGCGCCTCCTTGGGCATGAGATTTCGAACGGCTATTTCGTTAAGGACATTCACGAAACACCGGATCCGGAAGAATTAGAGGACGCTTATATGCGCTACGCCAATGCCAAAGTCTGTCCTCCCCGTCCGGGAGAAAAAACCTACCGTGTCCGCGGAACGAAGGAACCTTTTTATACCTTTAATGTCATCGAGGGAGCGATGAGTACCTCTGAGGTGCTTGCTGTTGCCAAAAAATACAACGCCTCCGTGACCGAATATCTGAATTCGGTTCTGCTTTATGCCCTGTTACAGAAGCAGCAGAATGAATGGCATATCCGGCTTCACCCGGTGAAAATTGCCATGCCGGTCAACTTACGGAGATTCTTCCCATCAAAGACGCTTCGAAACTTTATTACGATGGTTTACCCCTCCATTGATCCCCGCCTCGGTGACTATACCTTTGAGGAAATCATTACGCAGGTACACCATTACATGCGTTATTATATTAATGAGAAGTTTCTGCGCGGTGATATTACAACAAATGCCAGTACACAGCGCAATCCGGTCATCCGTGTGGTTCCGCTGTTCATCAAGGATTTCGTCGTACGGCAGTTCTACCGTATCGTGCAGGATAAGAACTCTTCTGCCGGTTTAACCAATATGGGCGCCCTGAAGGTTCCGGACGACATGAAGCCTTATATTGAGAAATTTGATATCTATATGGGACAGCCCTTTTCGAGCCGGACGAACTGTGCCATTGCCAGCTTTGAGGATACGCTCACCATTAACTTTGCAAGTAACATCATCGAAAGTGATGTGGAGCGCTACTTCTTCCGTAAGCTCGTGAAAGACGGCGTCCATGTAACCATACAGAGTAACCGGGACTAACCGGTTATTATTTAAGAAAGGAGTCCTGACATTGTCATACTGTGTGAACTGTGGGGTCGAGCTTGACCCTTCGCTAAAGAAATGTCCCTTATGCAACACACCTGTTATTAATCCTAATGAGTTAGAGGGGCTCACCTATGAGCCACCTTTTCCCACGGTGAAAGGGCAGGTCGATCCGGTAAAACGCAAGGATCTGTTCCTGTTTACCATCGTGGTGCTGCTTGCGACCTCACTAAGCTGCCTGGCCTTAAACCTGTTCGTTTATTCCAGATCGCCGTGGTCCTTATTTATCATCGGCATCTGTCTGGTTTTGTTTGTGTTCCTGCTGCCGGCATTTATCCAGAATAAATTACCGATTTATGTTTCCCTGCTTTTTGACGGAATCTCCATTGGAATTTACCTTTATCTCATTACCTATAATACCAGAAGCAGTGAATGGTTCTTCCAGCTGGCACTTCCGGTTACGGTACTGCTTACGATTCTGGCAGAGATCTTCACTCTGCTGATTCATACCTTCCGGTTTTCATTCCTGTCAGCAGCCCTTTATATCTTTGCCGAAATTGCGGTATTCTGCGTGGCACTGGAGCTGTTGATTGATCGTTTCTGCAGCCGGCCGCTCTATTTAGGCTGGTCTGCGATCGTGCTTACTGTATGCAGTGTGATTGTCATTGCCTTAATCACCATGCTCTCCATGCAGCGGCTTCGTGATGCTGTAAGACGGCGGCTTCATTTCTGATGGCAAGCTTCGCCGGCTCGACAATACCTTGTCAGGTGTACTTGCATGATTCACACCAGGCTCGCAATGACTCGCTAAGTGCTCTACTCAAAAATGATCCACCGGATCATTATCTCATATGTATGGCACACTCAAAAACTGCCGTTCCGGGAGAAAACCGGAACGGCAGTTTTTAGTCATAGAAATCCTGAATAGTTACGACTATTTTTAATAACTACTAAATTTATCGATCACCCTTTATGACAGATCATGCAGTCTTCGCTGCTCTCCCAAGTTCAATTGCACAGCGGAATCTTATGTACCACCTTTCTGTAAATCTTATATACCAGAACAGCAACTAAAGAAACAACGCAATATAAAGTTGAAAGAATTCCAACAGCACCACCAACAATAACAATAAGCCATAATCCAATATTCATTTTATTTACTTCCTTTCACATAAACCTTTACCGCTCAAGCCACCATACCCAGACGCCGGCTGCAACAGCGATGACAATAAAAACTACGGCTGCAATCATTTCACCCATGAATAACATCCTCCATTTTCCAAAATAATGTGCATACCAAAATAAACCCATAGACCTTCTATGAGTCAGTTGCAATCTCTGTACGCTTCACAAATCCACCTGATTTTCAGCAGATTCAGATAAACCGTACCTTAGCACGCACAGATTCGTTTCTTGCCATCCCGATTATGTATATAGGAAATAATAAAGAAGCTGCTGTATGCAGCACGACAAAGACGCTGGCAGCCCTGTAAGAATGCCAGCCATACACACATGGAAAGGAGTCCTGCCACCAGCAACAGAAGCTGGAATTCTACAGACTCTGAGCGGTTCTTCCGCCCGGAACTGATTTCCATAGTATTTGCTACCGAACGGTATTCCTGACTCAGCTTGCGATAGTGAGCCACAACAGCCGTCGGTTCTGCAGCCCGGATGACCGCAGGATTATCCGGAAAATTGCATGCAACAAACTGGGAATCTACCTTGAGCTTTTCAAAGTACATCCCGGAAAAGAGCATCGCAAACACGATACACAACGTAATCCATTGTCGTATTCTCTTCTTATGCATGATCCATTTCCCTGTCTAATTAATCAAATAAGGTAACTGTTCAGTACCTTCACAGTTACGATGCAAAATCCATTCCAATTCGGCTTCGCCGATGGGATTTTGCATTACTGAATCATTTTCTTACGGTCTTGGCAGTAAATGCTTCGACCTATACTGAATAATTACCAAATAAGAACTGATCAACTTTCTGACCAGTCCTATTTTAACAAAAACCATACGTTATTGCAATCTTTTTGTAACAGTTCAGCCATGCCACGCAGTTCACACAGTTCAGTCATGCCGGAAAACACGTATATTTATCAGCCAATCCGTACCATCCGGCAGCTTATGAATGGGCAAGGCTGACTGTTACATCTTTTTAGCAACAACGATATCTGCCATCTTCTTCCATTTGAATTCTGCTTTCATAAAAGATACGGATTCCATCCACAAGGAAAAGCGTATCCTTCGTTCCTCCTGTTTCATAAGCGGAATGCATGGCAAGCTGGGCGGCTCCCATATCCACGGTATTTAATGAAATCTTTTCGTTGGACAGATTTCCCAGCGTGGAACCTCCTGCAATGTCGCTCCGGTTTGTATATTCCTGATAAGGAATCTCCTCCTTCTGTAAGAACTTCTTAAATAATGCCTCCGCAATGCCATCTGTCGTATACTTCTGGTTGGCATTATATTTGATCAGCACACCACCGTTAAGACGCGGTGCGTTGGTCGGATCTGCCTTATCGGTATGGTTCGGATGCAGGGCATGTCCATTGTCTGCAGAGAGCATCATGCTCGAAGCTATCTGGCGGATACTCTCTCCTTTAGTAAGGGAAAGGCCCTCCTGAATTCTTGCAAGGACATCTGACAAAAATGTAGACTTTGCTCCCTGCTTCGTACCACTTCCGACCTCTTCATTATCAAAAATGGCAAGCACCTTACTCATTCCGGTATTCTCCGCCTGTAAAAAGGCTTCCTTCGAGGCAAATGCACATTGCAGGTCATCGATCTTAGGGCTTGAATAAAACTCCTGTTCTGCTCCCCAGATGCGTCCCCCTTCCCTTAAATAAAGGAAAAGATCATAGCCTAAAAGAGCCTCCTCTTCTACACCTGCCGCCTCTGCCAGCAGCTCCTTAAGCTTCCCTTTGGCTGTCCCTTCGCCAAGCAGGGGCAGCATATCCTTCTGTGCATTGTAGGCATAGCCTTCGTTGATCTGACGGTTCATATGAATGGCAAGATTCGGGATCAGGCACAGATCCTGATCGAGATTCACCAGAACACTTTCAATGCCATCCTTCCGGTTCACCACCACACGTCCTGCAACGGAAAGCGGACGATCCAGCCATGTAGAACAGATCATTCCACCGTACTTTTCCACATTCAGCTTCAGATAACGGTCATCAACCGTCATTTCGTAATTGCTCTTCAGCTTAAAGGTCGGGGAATCGCTGTGGGATGCACAGATTAAAAAGCCTCCCAGAGTCTCTTCCGGAAGTGTAAAGGCAATCAGGGAAGACTGGTTGCGGGTAACGAAATATCTGCCACCCTTACGAAGTGTCCATTCCTTCGCCTCATTCAGCTGCTCGTAACCGGCCTCTTCAAGCTCTTCTGCGATATTGTGAATCACATGATAACAGCTTGGGCTTTTTTTGATAAAATCAATGAGCTCCTGCGTTTTCTGTATTTCTTTCGTAGTAATACGTGTCGCTTCCATGTTACTGTTTCTCCTGCTTACAAATTATAAACGGAAGTCCATGTTCTGGCCTACCATTTTTTCCTGCGGTGTCATCACCTGATTGCTGCGCTGGTTGTAGAAATAGTCATTCACCAGGCGTTCCAGCTCCTCTGCGGAAGACGCCGTGATAATAATGGTATCATCATCTTCTTCAATTCCGTAGTCCTTTAAGGTATCACGGTATGTCCTGCCGGTTTCCTCCCGGGTCTTATCCGTTTTCTCACTGGCAGCTTCCTTCCGTTTCTCCTCGGCTTTCTTCTTCTCCTGCTTTCTGGCATCGGCCTTTGCTGCTTCCTTCTTCTCGGCAGTCTTCTTCTCGATGCGCTCCCTCTGCGCAGCAAGGGACTTGTCAATTACCGCAAAGAATGATGCATTACCTCCATCATTCAGCAGCATTCCATAGCCCTTCACCTGCTGGCTGCTTCCGATACTCTGCTTCAGCTGGCTTAAGCCGCTTTTGGCATTGGCAATGATTCCTTCGTATTTATTACGAAAGGCTTCATCGGTTGCCATTCTTTCAAGCTTCTCTTCATCGATTAAAACTACCATCTTATTGGGGTTTGCAAAGCTTGATGCCATCGCTTTTGCCTGTTCCTTCATGTCCTTGCTGACAAGAATGAAGTCCATATTGCCGAATTTGCTCTTCAGCTGGTCATAATATTTCGCAGCTTCATCGGAAAGCTTCGGATCCCCAATCGTCTTTCCATAGTTCTTCGTCTGGGATGACTGCCTGGTGGCACCGGTGTCTTCTTTTTGTGTTTTGGTGGTGTTCTGTGCATACGCACTTGCTGCATAGCTGTCTGACTGTACTGTGTTCATACGCTTCTCTCCTCCCTGAGTGAATTTGTGATCGTCAAAATCCGTTTTGACACATTGAACTGTTATTAAGTATATCGGCATCTTTTTCCCAAAATATAGAGAAGTTTCCAACAATCTCCTATAGTCTAAATGTTACGAAATTGTTACAATTCGTTTGTCAGCTGATAAAAACAAAAAAGAAATTTCCTAAAACAAACCCGCTTACAGGTTTTATACACTTCGGTGTATCACCTGCAGGCGGGTTCTTTCCATTCATTATTATTCTTTTTTTCGATCGGTTCTACCTGCTTCCGATGTACAGCTAATCCAGTCTAATTACTTTCTGTATCTGCGCTGATTTCCCCGGTTTCAATAATAAAGGAAACACCACCTGTTTTTCCATCCTCCAGACCACTGAAATTGTTGTATTGCTGATCTGCCGTTTTCATGGACTTAAGCTTAGCCGATAAGGTACGGAGTTCTTCCGCTTTTGTTTCATAATCCGTATCCTCTCCATCGGAAGAGGTGCTTTCATCGATGCTTTCACATGCCTGATCCACACCAGATGTATAGGTGCGGATTCCCGCAGACAGGGACTTACTTCCTTCGGCTAACCGGGACACCTGTGCGGAAAGTGCAGCATACCCTTCCGGATCTGCTGCAGCCATGCGGGCTAACGCATCATTTAACTGGGAAAGTCCGGTGCTCAAGGAGTCTGCTCCATCGCGCAGCTTTGCGCCACCGTTTTTGAGCTTCCCGATCTTTTCTTTCAGATCCGCAGTATCACCGGATGCATCTGCAAATTTATCTGCAAGTTCATCCAGCTTATCGGTAATATCATCAAAATTGTCCTCCTCCAGGATTCCATTGGAATACAACGTTGCTGTAAAATCAAGCTTAAAATCTGTTGCATCAAACGATACCTCCATCTCCTCCGGCAGATCCACATCCTCATCCTTTAACAGCTCCATCGTATCAAGAGAAAGTTCACTCTGTACCCCCGGAAGCAGCATTCCATAGACCAGATAATCTCCATCAAGGTACTTCACTTTTCCGTTTGTCACACTGACATTCCGTGCACAGTCTCCGTCAAGCAGCATTCCGCTGATTACAAAGAACGGAGTAAAGTCATCACTGCTTCCGGTCTGATTCTTATAATCAAAATGCATGGTAATCCTGCCATCCGCTCCGGCAAGGGATGCAGGCTCTACCTCCGTGCCGTCCAGATAATACGTGATTTTTACTGAAACCGGAAGTGTTGCAGACGCTTCTGCTGTGCCTTCATAGTGAATATCTTCTCCATGATTTTCCCATTCATAACGGCCGTCTCCAAGCTCTGTTACCTCTTCGTCACCTTCTTTATTCTTCAGATTCGTGAGAAACGTTTTGTCGGTGAGTTTCTGATCCAACCCGTTATTTTTCAGGGCAACATTTACGGTAATCTCATTTGGCGTCCCATCCGGAGCTGCCAACACATAAACGGACTCTTCCTTATCATTTTCCATTCCGCTTTCGTGATATTCATAAACGACCGGTTCCTCATTTATATCCATTATATCATCGACCGCTGCTTCATCGGTTGTACCTGTGTCCGGAGCATCAGCATCCGTTCTCTTTGCCTGACAGCCTGTCAGCATAATAATCCCGACAATCACAACGATCACTGCCCAATAAAGCAATTTATTCTTTAACTGTCTCATATTTTCCACCCGCCTTACTCTACATTCTTAAGTGCCATATCCATTGGCACCCTGCTGATTCTGTGCAGCTCCAGCGCTGCCACCACAAGATAACAGACAAGACCGCTGCCAAACATCTGGATATAAGCCTGTTTGGGTACCCAGTACGGCAGCCAGCCGGTCATCATGCCTGACATCATGGCTTTCCAGATGATTCCAATTTCATACGATGTAACCGGAATACTTATAAGAACACAAAGCACCACCATAATCGAAGTCGGCAGAATATAGAGCCGTGCAATTTCTCCCCTGGAATATCCAAGGATTTTCGTCATGGAAATGGACTGTGCATTCTTTTCAATAATTATTTTGCTGAGCAGATATACCAGAATGACAAAGATCAGAATGGCAAAGCCGCAGACCAGCTTCATCATTTCTCCCATAGAAAGTACCAGCTGCCGGGTGACCTTCGTCAAAGAATCCAGATCAATGACCGATCCGATATATTTCTCATCAATATCGGTAATCTCCGTGTTGCTGAAATATCCGCCAAACATGTCATCACCCAGATCAAACACTTCGTTCAGATGATCACGGGTCATAAATACTGTAAGACCTGCTTCATAGGGGTAAGTTCCAGTTACCGTAAAGCTATAGGTTTTGTCCTCATACTTTTCCTTTAATGTAATCGTGTCTCCCTTCTGCAGACCAAATTTCTCTGCATAGGCAGAGGAAATATAAACCTCATCCCCCGTTAAGGACAGATGCACGTAACGGCTGTCCGGTTCAATTCCGTAAAGCAGGATATCCTCAAGCATATAGCTTTCATCGGTTGTCCGCAGGGTGTAAGCACTGAATTTCTCTGCATCCTCATTTTCCGTCTCTACATTCTGTTCAAACTGCAGCATTGAAAACAGCATTTTCAGCTTGTATTTATCATTCATCTCTGACACGGGCATGTTCAGGATATACTGATAGTCCGCAATCATATTGTCGGTGATGAGTTCCTGATAATGCTCCAGAATCGGCTGCATGACAAGCCCGAACATCAATAATACATAAGCAAACTGGATACCTATAAACATAATGAGATAATTGGCCGCGTTCTGTAAAAGCACACGGATGCGGAATCTGGTAAAGAACCGCAGTGACGGATTAAGCCGCACTGCTCTCCTTTTTTTCTTCCGTGAAAGATCCCTGCGCAGGAACTGCAGCGGGCTCAGCTTCAGCTTCCGGTACAGAATCCAGAAATTAATAAGTATCATAAGTACCACAGGAACCACTGTGGTCTCCAGAAAAGCCTCTGCATTCCAGACCGTTTCATAGGTCGGCAGGCTGTAGCTCCCATAGTACATCCTGGCACAGATATTTTTCATTACGGTATAGCCCAGAATATTTCCAAGCACAGCACTGATCAGCGTCACAATACAGGGCATTGCCATATAATGACGGATCAATTCTCCCCGCGTATAACCGCTTGCCCGGAGTGTTCCGATCACATTTGCTTCTTTTTCAATCGTATTTGAGGTCGTAATGGCAAAAACAAATGCCATAATTACAATGACCATATAAAGAAGAACAATCATCATGGCACGGTCACTGCCCATATCCTCCCCGGTAAAATTAATTGCCTGATTCTCAAACCGCGGCACATAATCCTTAAGAGCCACCTCTTCATTAACGGCACTCATCAGATCCTCAGAAACGGTCTTTTCTTCTGCCTCATTCTGTGGTTCGACATCATATTTCCAGGCATAATCATAATTCAGTTCATCCTCTGTATATTGTGCAAATGTATCGCCTGAAACAATTGCCACGCCAAAGAGCATCGCATCAAACATGGAGTCACTGTTATTTTCAAACAGGCAGCTGTAATCCGGTAATGCTACCAGCCCGGTAATGGTATATTCTTTGCCCGCAAGAAGAATTATATCTCCGACCGTAAGCTCATGGTTATCTGCAAACATACGATCCAGCGAAATTTCATTTTCTTTCTCAGGAAAAGCCCCTTTCATAAGGCAAACGGTATTCACATTATCCCGTTTTGCATAAATTCTCACTTTGGCGCCAAAATCTGCCTCCTGCTCGACATAGAACTGGTCATACAGAGTGATTCCATTGGACTCCACCGCCCTTTTCTGCGCCTTGTTCATCTTATGCTCTGTCAGAAAATGTCCGTTTTCTATGTTATATTTTTCAAATCCATCATTATAGGCTCTGATCATACTGTTATCAGCTACCAGAAATCCGGAAATAAATCCAATACAGAGTACCAGTAGCAAAAAGACGACCAGATACTTTCCAAAATCGCCCCTGATCTCCCTTGGGAGGCGCTTATTTAATGGGTTCTTCATCATCTGCCTCCTTACCAGTCGAGATCTTCGGCTTTCATTTTATCTTCGTTCAGGTAGTTCTTACGGATCTGTCCGTCACGGAGCTTCACCACACGGTCTGCCATATTCTTGATCGCATCATTGTGTGTAACCATAATAACGGTATTTCCGTACTTCTGGTTCACCGTCTCGATAAGCTTCAGGATTTCCTTCGATGTATTATAATCCAGCGCTCCGGTCGGTTCATCGCAAAGCAGGATATCAGGATTCTTCACAATAGCCCTTCCAATGGCACAGCGTTGCTGCTGTCCTCCGGATAACTGATTCGGAAGCTTGTTCTTATGCTTTTCAAGCCCCAGTGTCCCGATCAGCTCCTCCACATCCAGTGGATGTTCACTTAAATAAGCGCCCACCTCAATGTTTTCCTGTACAGTAAGATTTGGAATCAGATTATACATTTGGAAGATGTAGCCCAGGTGCTTTCTCCGGTATACCGTCAGACGCTTTTCATTCATATCCTCTGTCTTTTCACCATTGATCGTAATGCTGCCTTCATTCGCCCGGTCAATTCCGCCTATAATGTTTAAAAGGGTTGATTTACCGGAACCGGAAGGTCCTAACAGTACACAGAACTCTCCCTTCTCCACGGATAAATCAATCCCCTTCAATACTTCTACAAGGCTGTCTCCCTCGCCAAAGTTCTTTTTAATTCCCTTGATTTCCAAAAACATCATTTTATCCTCCCTCTGCGGTTAGTCTATTCTAACTCGCGGAGTTTGTCAATATCATTTCTGCCAGGATAAAAGGATTTTAATAAAAAAATATTTTTTTGCAAAATCACTTGACCTAAACCTCATTAGATGGTATTATATCATTCGTGGCGTAAGTCAAGCGGAAGTGTCGGAACTGGCAGACGAGCAAGACTAAGGATCTTGTGAGCATTGCGCTCGTGTGGGTTCAAGTCCCATCTTCCGCAGGAAATCAAAAAGACTCAGGTTAAAACCTGAGTCTTTTTGATTTATGCCGAGGAGTCCCTTGAACCCATGGTCCAAGGTCTCCTCGGCATTATCATGCCTCGTCGGTCGGTTCGGAGGAAAAAAGGTTCCCTGAACCTTTTTTTCTTCCCTCCTCACCCCATCTTCCGCAGTTCCCCCACGTACTACTTCACTAAGTCCAAAGGTTCCGCTTCGCTCCGGTCGGTGCTGTTCTTTCTCCACAGCTCTCCCCAGACGGAATCGCACAGATTTATGCAATATTCCAGAGAAAAGTCGGGATCCTGAAGGGTGATTTCATTCGCGGCTTCCAGCTCCTTCGAATAATCCTCCAGAAAATAGGTTGTCACACCACCAAAGCCGGCTGTAACATGGCTGACTAAGGGACGTACTCCGTAATCGGTAATCTCTGCTTCTCCGGCATCGTTCTTTGCAATAGTAATCTCTGCCATACCACCTACCATGCGGTTGGCAACTCCTTCACCGGTTCCTGATGTCCAGTTCACGAAATTACCCAGGGAATAATAGACCAGCATTTCATGACCATTCTCAGGATCTGTAACCCATTCGACAGGCTCGATCACATGTGGATGCGTGCCAAGAACCAGATCGGCGCCATTTTCCAGAAAAACCTGAACCCATTTTTCCTGTGAAGCATCCGGGGTAAGCCGGTATTCTGTTCCCCAGTGTGGACAGACAATCGTAAAATCTGCCAGTTCCTCTGCCCTGCAAAGATCCGCTGCCACCTGTTCCTCGTTAAGCAGATCTACCGCATATGGCATATCTTTCGGAAGTGCAATTCCATTTGTTCCATAGGTATAGTTCAAAACTGCAATGCGTAATTCCGGCAGCTCGATAATCACCGGATCGGCACCACAGGATGTTGCGCTATCCGCGGTATCATGAATTCCAAGAATGGTAACCTGTGGGTATTGCTCTTTCCAATGCTGTGCACAGCTTATAAGCCCTGCCCGTCCTTTATCCATGGCATGGTTAGTTGCATGACAGATAACATTGAAGCCTGTACGCACCAGGGTATCACAGAGGCTGAAGTCTGCATTAAAGCAGGGATATCCGGAAATTCCAAGCTCAGATCCCCCGATAATTACCTCCTGATTCACAAGTGCCAGATCTGCTACCGAAATTTCATCCTTTGTATGTGTAAACAAAGAATCGTAGTCGTAGGTTCCATCCGGCTTTCTGCAGCTTTCCTCTACCGGCGTGTGCAAAAGCACATCCCCGACCATCACAATCCTGTATTCCGTTCCTGTCCCGACTGCTTCCTCTTCGGATTCCGACAATGCATTTTCTGCCTGTCCTTTTGCTGGCTTTCCCTCTGAATTTTCCAGACCGGCGTCTGCCGGATCAGACTCTTCTGAACCGGAGTCTGCCGAAGCAGAAGCTGTCTTCCGGCTCATTACGTCTGTACTTTCTACCGAAAGGCTTCCCTGTAAAGTACCCTCGGACAACGTCCCCTTTGTTCCCGCACAACCGGAAAACAAGGCAATCATCAGGATACATAAACCTATTGCCCTGTAATAAATGGGTGTCTTGCACAATCGCCGCTGCAGTCGCTTCATCACTGGTTAAGCTCCTCTTCTGCAATACCGATCCATTCTGCCTCCGCATGCTTTTCATCCAGACCGGTGTAATAAAGGAAACACTGATCCTTGTCAAACAGCATACGGAAATTGTTCGTACCGAACTCGTCATTCGGGCGGAATGCACCGTTTTCCAACAGTGTGTAAGTCATCTGGTAATTAATGCAGTAAGCATACACCGTACCGTCCTGCTCACTTAACACCACCCATTTGCCGGAAATATCATCTGCCTCCTCCTGATCTGCTCCCCGGAGTCTCAGGACGCATTCTTCTGTTCCGTCCTCATTCATGTCAATACAGGTATAGGCTTCAACCACCATGCCCAGATCGGAATACGGATTCACCATGTTCGGTCCCAGATATTCTTCCATTGTACACATGCCGGTATCACCGCCATAGCCGTCTGCCGTAATTCCAACGACGGTTCCATTATGTAAAATGGTATCAAGATACCGCTGCTCCAGCATCTCATCTGCGGTGGCGGTTGCATCAATATCTGCATTCATGTTCGCACTCCAGATCTCATAGGTATCTATCGGCAGTGTGTCCCCGGGCTTCATGAGTGAAAGGAAATCTGCTCCCGGAATGACTTCGCCTGGAAGTGTATAAGAATCACCCGGATCATCACTCAGACTTTCCTCAAGAAGATCTTCAAAGATAAGTTCTCCATCCACGAGAGAAATCTTCTGCATATAAGCAGCACCCATATGTCCGTAATTCAGAATAATTCCATTCTGTGCAGGACATGTTGCCATTGCCGAATGTCCCAGCGGAATTTCTCCGGCATAGACTGCATTTTCACCATCAAACAAATAGAGCCGGCCGTCAAAATCGGCTTCACAGGTACCAAACTTTACAACAAGCTCCGGAACCCCGTCCTTATCAACATCATAAAGATAATAACCATTCACGCCATAACCATATTCCATTAACTGGTCATACTCCGGATCTCCGGGCAGATAACCAAAGAAAGGAATATCCTCTCCGAAATTACCACTTACCAGATCTTTCATTAAAGCTTTATAAGCAGTCTGCCAGAGCTGGTCATTTTTAATTTTCTGCCCTTCGTTAAGGTCTGTTGTTTCCGCAGTATCCGTATTTTGTTCCTCTTCACTGCTGCCGGCTTCTTCCGACATTCCGTCTTCCGTATCTTCAAGGATTACCGTGGTGTCTTCCGGTAATTCTGTAATCTGCTTACCGGCACTGCAGCCCATTATTCCAAGCATCATCGTTCCTATACAAAATAGAGCTGATAATTTTTTCATAAATATCCCGGATTGCCCTCCTTAAGTCATTTATCGTCATTCTTCTACTGCAATATCGATCCATTCCTGTTCGGCATGCTTTTCATCCAGCCAGGTATTATAAAGAAAGCACTGGTCTTTATCAAACAGCATACGGAAATTGTTCACATAATACTCACCATCCGGACGGAATGTACCATTCTCCAACAGTGTGAAAGAGTCTTTGTAATTAATGCAGTAGGCGTACATCGTACCGTCCTGCTCACTTAATACCACCCATAGATCGGAAACGTAATACGCTTCCTCCGGATCTGCTTCACCGAGTCTCAGGACACATTCCTCTGTGCCATCCCCGTTCATATCAATATAGGTATAGGCTTCAACCACCATGCCTGCATCGGCATACTTCTCCACCATGTTCGGTCCCAGGTATTCTTCCATTGTACATGTACCGAGATCACCGCCAAAACCGTCTGCTGTAATTCCGACAATGGTTCCATTCTGTAAAATAATATCAAGATACCGCTGCTCCAACGCCTCATCTGCTGTGGTTGTCGCATCAATCTCTGCCCTCATGTTCCCAAGCCAGATCCCATAGGTGTCCATCGGCAGGGTATCCCCGGGCTTCATCTCTGAAAGATAATCTGCTCCCGGAATGATTTCCCCCGGATCCGTATAGGTATCATCCCAATCCTCAAATGTTTCCTCCAGAAGATCCTCAAATCCAAGCTGCCCGTTCTCCAAAGTAATCTTCTTCATATAAGCGACGCCCATCTGTCCAAAGCTCAGAATCATCCCGTTCTGTGAAGGACAGGTTGCCAGGCCGGAGTGTCCAAGGTGAAACTCTCCGGCATATACTGCCTTCTCACCGTCAAACGTATATAGCCAGCCGCCATAATTGGCTTCACAGTCTCCGAACTCCACGGTAATCTCCGGAATCCCATCCTTATCTACATCATAAAGATAATAGCCGTCCACGCCATAGCTGTTTTCCATTAATTCCCGCATCAGCGCTTTATACGATGCTTTCCAATCCGGATATACTCCCTGCTGTAACGCCACCGGATATTCTGTTTCATCCACCGGCCCGTTCACATCCTGTATGTCTTCCTGCTCTTCTGTATTCTCCGGCGCTTCTTCCGTACGCTCTTCTATAAGTTCTTTTATAAGTTCTTCTATATCCGCTTCTTCTGTATCCTCTTCACTGACATCTTCACGTGCCTGGTCTGCCGGATGTTCCATTGCAGCAATCTGTCTGACTGCACTGCAGCCGCTCAGCATAAAGAGAGCTGCCGTTCCGGCACAGAACAGACTTATGATTCGATTTTTCATTTATTCTTCACTCTGCCCGTCTTTGTTCTTACCTTTGTTTTCAAGTGTCTTCTTCAATGCTTCCAGTGCTTCTGCATACTTACCGGAGGTCATGCCCGGATTGCCCTTAATCAGGCCTCTCTGGAATACGTCCCGCACCTTACGGAATTCCAGATGATGATCCTTCTCTACAAAGTAACGGTTTCGCAGGTCTGCGATCTTTTCCTTAACCTCTTCCGGATAAGCATACGGATTCACCTTCAGGCGTTCCTTAACTACATTGAACCTCTCTTCGATATTGTCCATCAGATCATTCATACGCTCGCTGCGTTCCTGTCTTCTTGTCTCACGCTCATCATTCGTAACCGCCGCAATCACGTCAAGCCGCTTCTGGATACGTTCCATTTCCTCCCGCACCTTCTCGAGTCCGACGAGGACACTCCGCAGGTCGAGTGCTGCCTTGAAGGATAACGTAAAATCAATCAGAATTCCCACGGACAACACCACAGTAACGATATTAATCACCATTGCAGGTATCCTGAACACAAGTGCTTCCACTATTTTATGCAGAAACTGTGTCATAAATAACGTAAGGAATCCCCATGCCAGTGTAGAGGACAGGCAGATTACACCTTTATAATTGAATTTCTGATTGGAGTAATCCCAGTATCTTACCTTAAACAACTCTTCCATGGTAAGACCGGTTACCAGTTCGAGAACCGTTGCCCCCACGCATCCTGCAAGATAGGTCAGAATAAGATTATCCTGAAACGGCATGGATACTACAAGCATCATAATTGCTCCCGAACCGTAAATCGGCAGGAAGGGACCCCGCATAAATCCACGGTTTACAAACTTCCGTTTGCAGATGGATACGTAGGTGCTTTCGAATATCCATCCAAAGAAGCAGTAAAAGTAAAAGAAAAACAACCACTGTATAAAGGTGTAATGATACATCCTAATCTCCTTTGTCCTTAGTTAAAGCTGATGACTTCTTCCTTTGGTTTCTTTGTCTGTTCTACACGGACTGCTTTTAAAACCGGACCTTCGCCGCCGTAATCGGCAAAGTATTCCTTCGTAACCTTTGCAGTTACCTTTACCCATTGCTTATTCGTCAGGGTATTCGTCTTATCATATTCACATGCAAAGCCCAGAAATGCCATATCCTCTGCACAGCAGGTCATTGCCATGCGTCCCGGAATAAAGTATCCCTCCGGAAATTCCTCCGGAATCAGAACCATGCCGACAAACTGAATGGTCTTGCCGATATAACGGTCCAGATTATCCATACAGTCCAGATACCAGATTCCGAAGCCTTCATTATCCAGTTCAATAATTGGTGCATCCAGCTTATAAGGAAGATCCTCTTCAAAAATCTGGTTCACCTCTCCCTGCGAATCCTCGAAAATGATCTCTGCCTGAGGATTTACCGCCTTTACATTCCGCCGGTAGGAGGCAAGCTGATCGGTGAGTCCGTCACAGCGGTTAAAGATGATCATTTCGGACTTCCGGAGCATTTCTGCAAGAAGAGACCTCATATTCGTGTAATACACTGGGAAGGTCGATGCATCAATCGTTGTAATCTGCTGTTCTACTGACCAGTGCCACGGCAGCTTCATATTCTTAAAGTTCCACATACCGTTATATTCAATAATGACCCTCTCCGGCTTGTATTTCTTATCAAGCTCCATCAGATTTTCCGGAGTGAATGCAGCTTCTTCATCAATGACCTCCATAATCGTTCTGCTCTGGCTTAAAAGCTCATCATCATACTCTTCTTCACCCTCTTCACAGACAATCAGCAGAGTCTTTCCTTTGGTCTGGAAATACGGTTGTGCCAGTGTATAACAGATAAATTCGGTTTTACCACTTTCTAAAAAACCATTAACAATAAATACCGGTTTCATATTGTTTATCCTTTTCTATTTGCGATTTCCCTGTTCTTATCTTCTTATTTTGAGAACAGCTCTTTTAATGCCTCTTCCTTTAATTTGGATCCGATGACGCAGAACTTACCGGTTACATCCGGTTTGCCCGGACGGATATTGCTTTCTCCCGGAACATAGTCAAAGTAAATGAATCCGCCTTCGGTACAGGGAACCATACCCTTGGCACGAAGAACCATTCCATACCTGTCATCATCCTCCAGGGCTTCAAGGATCTTCTCAAGATCTTCCTTACTGTACTGATCCGGAGTTTCCATGCCCCAGCTTCCAAATATCTCGTCTGCATGATGATGATCGTGGTCATGACATCCACAGGTGCAGTCCTCGCCATGCTCATGATGATGGTCATGATCATGATCATGATGGCTGCACTCACCGTCGTGATCATGGTGATGATGCTCATGTTCATGCTCTTCACCGTCTTCATGGTGGTGGTCATGATCGTGATGGCAGCACTCACCGTCGTGATCGTGATGATGATGCTCGTGCTCATGTTCTCTCTGCTCTTTCAGCTCTGCCATCAACTCTGCTTCCAGATCGGCTGCACCCTCGATGGTTGCAAGAATGTCCTTGCCATCCAGTGCATCCCAGGGAGTGGTAATGATGGTCGCTTTGGTATTATGCTCACGAATGAGCTCCACAGCCTTTTTCAGCTTGTCCTCGGAAATATTACCGGTTCTGCTCAGGATAATGGTTCCGGCATGCTCAATCTGATTGATAAAGAACTCTCCAAAATTCTTAATATACATCTTGCACTTGGAAGCATCTACAACTGCTACCGCACTGTTTAATACGACCTCATGTTCGTCAATGACATCCTGCACTGCTTTCATAACATCAGAGAGCTTGCCAACGCCTGAAGGCTCAATAAGAATTCTTTCCGGCTGATAGGTCTTCATGACTTCCTTTAAGGAAGTACCGAAATCTCCGACAAGGGAGCAGCAGATACATCCGGAATTCATTTCTTTGATTTCAATTCCGGCATCCTTAAGAAAGCCCCCGTCAATACCGATCTCGCCGAATTCGTTCTCGATCAGTACGACCTTGCTGTCCTTTAATGCTTCATTTAAAAGCTTTTTGATTAATGTTGTTTTACCGGCTCCTAAAAAGCCTGATACGATATCTATTTTTGTCATGTTTCCAACCTCTTTTCTTTAAAATAGACGGTAAGCGTTCAGAACGGATACAACTAAACTCCATTCGTAACATCAGAATATTATAGTCTCTTCCCCAGTTAAAGTCAAATTTCCGTCACATCCTCTACGGCTTTTTCCGCTGTTTTGTTACTGTTCACTCGTACCTCGTTCCAGTAACGATTCGCAGGCTCATTTGAAGTTTTGCTTCGCAAAAGGAGCCTGCTCACTCCTGAATCATGTTCTTACGCAGCCTGACAGCAAGTGTCTGGCTGCTGTGTGAACAGTAACGCTGTTTTTACAGCTTTTTCTTTCCGGTCTTTGCTTCAACGAACCGGCAGATTGCTCCTGCTGCGTCCTCCGGAATCCATTTATGCTGGTTACGGATCATGGTTTCCCTTGCCTGTTCGCTGTCGAGTGCATCCAATGCCCGGAACAGCTCCTCCTTCGTCTTTACCGCCGGAATGGCCATGCCCCGGTTCTTAAAGCATTTCAGGTTCTTGCTTTCACAGCCTGGGATCGGGGATATATGAATCAGCGGAACTCCCGCAACTGCAGCCTCCGTGGAGGAAAGTCCTCCCGGCTTTGTCAGATAAAGGTCACAGGCCTTCAGATAATCCGGCATCTGATCCGTAAAGTTAAGCGGTATCACCTTTTGGCTGGGATGTGCTTTCAACTTATCATAGAGCTTCTGAAAGCTTCCGCAAAGAACGATGAGCCGTACCTTCTCTTCGTTTTCATAACGCTCCAACAGGTACTCCACGATCTGCTCAATGTGTCCGGCTCCCATGCTTCCACCCGATATGAGAATGTAATGCTTATCCTCCTCAAGACCAAGCTTTTCAATGGCCTCCCTACGGGATTCCTTCTGTGAAAACTGTTTTGATACAGGGATTCCAAGGGGCTTCAGCTTTTCTTCAGGAATATGAAAACGCAGGAAATCTTTTTTCAGGGACTCCATCGGAATGACATAGGCATCACAATCGGTTTCCTCGGTAAAGGGAATACAGGCATAATCTGTTGCGATAAACAACGTAAACGGGAGCTCTTCTCCCAATGATTTCAGATATGTGATCATTTCTGCCGGATAAAGATGTGTCATAATCACTGCATCAAAATGATTTTCCTTCAGATAATCGTTGAGACACCGCGCTGCCCTGTGATTAGCTCCATACACCGGCGAATGCCCCGGAAGTCTCCGGTAAGCCTCTCCAATGTTATAAATCACTCCAAAGAAACGCGGCATCCTTTTTGCAATAAAAATATACAGACCGTCAATTGCTCTGGTAAGTGCCATACTGCGCAGCATATAGGGATTCATCAGATGTACATGATGTCCCCGGTGTTCCATTTCTTCCTTCACGGCCTTTGCAGCGGAATTGTGTCCGCCTCCCGTACCACATGTTAATATCAGTGCATCCATAATAACTTAATCCTCATTCTTTCCCGTTCTTCTGTACTAAGCTTCATTCGTATACACACAAGAATCGTTATCATGCCAAAGCCATACCGCACCGCCGGTATGACGTTAGTCACAAATAATCCTGCCAGCGTTGCAAGATATGCCGCAATTGTCCGGTAAAAATGCGGCTCCACGCAGACCACCACTGAAAAGAAAATAAAAACAAAAGCAAACACCAGCACCGGCATCCAGTAAGGATATAACCCCAGGAGGGAGCCGAAGGAAACCGCGATCCCCTTTCCACCGTGATGCTTCTGAAACAGGGGAAAGGTATGTCCCAATACCGGAGCTGCAAGGACGAGCGCTATCCAGCCATCTGACAATGCCTGAGGTCCCATCCGCCGCATATAAAAATAAACCGGGAGAATTCCCTTTAACAATTCACAAAACAGCGTCAGTACTCCGCACCAGAAACCGCCCTGTATAAAGGCATTCGCCGTTCCCGGATTTCCATCGGTGCTTCCCTGCGTAATATCGGTTCCACATAGTAGTTTTCCCCAGATCTTTGCATATAACACACTGCCGGACAAATAGCCGAACAGTATAAATAACAGTGCTCTTACCATCATACGTATTGCTCTCCTAATTTTCACGCACTCTCTATCTGCCTTCCGGCAGATGCATGTTAACATTATAACAAAATCCCTATCTGATTCCAACAGTAATTCTTGACCATGCAACAGTTGTAAAGTTCATGATAACCTCCACTCAAAAATGATCCGCCGGATCATTTTCTCATATGCATGGCAACGAAAGAGCACCCCTATGTGTAATAAATACGGCATAGGGATGCTTTGCTGATGTTTTTCCTTCCATGATTTGTCTCTTTTCCATTTAGTCGAGAATCTTTCCGTCAATGGAAATCGTAACGACCTGCCATGGAATAAATTTACCACTGTTTTTCAGAGCTGTCACTGCTGCATGCTCCAGTCCTCCACAGCAGGGAACCTCCATGCGCACGACCGTAACGCTCTGAATATCATTATGCTCAATGATCTGCTGTAACTTCTCACTGTAATCGATATCGTCCAGCTTCGGGCAGCCGATGATCGTAATTTTTCCTTTCATGAATTCTTCATGCATGTTGGCATAGGCATACGCCGTACAGTCTGCTGCAATTAACAGCTTTGCTCCATTAAAATACGGTGCATTCACGGGAACAAGCTTAATCTGGCACGGCCACTGTCCGAGGCGGGAGCTTACGCGACCCGATGCTCCACCTGCCGTTTCCTTCCCGTCTGCCGGATTCTCCTGTGCCATCGTGCGCATCCGTGATCCCGGGCACCCCTGAAATACCGGCCGTTCGGAAGCCGCCCGCTTTTGTGCTGCCAGCCTCTTCTGATGCTCCTCTACTGCCTTTTCGTCATAAGCCGCTGCTTCACGTTCCACAAAGGTAATTGCTCCGGTCGGACATGCCGGCAGACAGTTTCCCAGTCCGTCACAATAGTCATCACGGATCAGCTTCGCCTTTCCGTCTATCATTTGAATGGCTCCTTCGTGGCAGGCATTGGCACATGCTCCACAGCCATTACAAAGTTCTTCATCAATCTGAATTATTTTTCTGATCATTTCTGATTCCTTCCTTTCTTGTCGTTATGCCTGCATTATAGTACAATAACAGTGACAAATATGTGGTTATAACCACGAACGGAGGAATTATGAAGCTTTTTGAAACTTTTATTTTTCAAAATTTAACGGAAGAGGAATTCGAAGATATGAAGCGTCTTCCTTTTCTTCGGACTGCTTCTTATGAAAAGAATACGCCGATTTTTCAGACCGGCGATATCATCCATGAAATCGGAATCGTTTTATGCGGCTGTGTCCATATCGAGAGCATTGATCTTTGGGGCAACAAAAGCATTCTTTCCCATGTTCCTGAAGGACATGCCTTTGCAGAAACCTATGCGCTCTGTCATGAGCCGATGCTGGTGGATGCCATTGCCTCAAAAGACAGTGAAATTGCGTTCGTGAACACGGATATTCTCTTAAGCGGGCAGCATCATGAAAAGACCTGGTATTTCAGGATGATGAATAACCTTTTGCATATTTTTGCACAGAAAAATCTGGTTCTGTCAAACCGGATCTTCTGTACCAGTGCCAAAACCATCCGTGAGCGTCTGTTTACCTACTTCTCCAATCTTTCTGTCAAAAACGGAAGCAAAACCTTCCAGGTTCCCTTCGACCGCCAGCAGATGGCAGACTACCTGAATCTCGACCGAAGCGCGCTTTCGAAGGAGCTTGGCAAAATGCGTAAGGAAGGGTTGATTGACTTTCACAAGAATACCTTCACTCTGAAAACAGATTCCCCCCTTTATTCCTCAGAATAAAAGTGATACAATCAGTGCGGTAAATTTTTACCGGAAGGAAGGACAGATAACAGATGATGAAATTCCATAAAACACCCAAATCACACAAACAAATGTCCGAGGCCTTTGTAACTGCCGCGTTTTTATCCATATCCGGAGGACTTCAGGATGCCTACACCTATATTTCCCGCGGAAAGGTCTTCGCCAACGCCCAGACCGGTAACATTGTTTTATTGAGCCAACACATTTTTACAGGCGATTTTCATTCCATGCTCCACTATCTGGTGCCGGTTGTTTTCTTTGCATTCGGAGTTGCTGCCGCGGAGCTGATCCGGCAGCACTTTCAGAAGGCACAGCGGATTCACTGGAGACAGCTGGTGCTCATGATAGAAATTTTGCTGCTGTTTCTGGTCGGATTCTTACCGGATCAGTTTAATCTGATTGCCAATGCCATGGTTTCCTTTTCCTGCGCCATGCAGGTACAGGCATTCCGCAAGGTCAACAGCTTTGCCTTTGCCAGTACCATGTGTATCGGTAATATCCGCAGCGGCATGGAATCCCTGTGTGCATATCGCAGGACCCATAACAAAGAAACCTTGTATAAGGCTTCCCATTATTTCGGTGTCATCCTCCTGTTCGCCCTCGGTGCCGGGCTTGGCAGCCGCTTCATCGCACTCTTTGGACTTCGTACCATATGGGTCTCCTGCCTCCTGTTGCTTGTAAGCTTCCTGTTGATGTTCATTAAGCAGGAGCTAGAAGAGCATCCGGAAATCCTTGAAGAAGAAAAGGCCATACAGGATGACCTGCATGACCTTCATAAGGAAGCCAGGGAAATTGCACATATTTTAAAGGATGAGCATTCTGATTCCTGAGTAGAAAATATCACCATGACTCATGGCTGTCGGATTCATTAGTCAAGATCAATTCTAAATACAACCGGACTATCACTTACAAGCCCGCTCTTAATATGCAATCCCTGCCCGTCTCTTCTCCACTCTGTCTTTTCTGTTGCTCCCAGCGTTTCCACATTTTTTATAATACCATGGAAATTAGCCTGCCTGGAGGCATCCTGTTCGCCAAGAGAACGGATGCAATACTCTCCATTATTACTGCACTTTAAGGCAATCGCATAAAGCTTTCCCCGGGATGTCGTAAACCGGAAATCCTCAGAGGTAAAATTCTTTTTAATTCCGTCTGAGAACTGTCCCTCTACAATCTTTGTGGGACCCTCACCATATTTTCTCCATACTTTGGTTTCATAGATGGCCTCACCGTTTACTTTCATCCAATCCCCAATCTTTAGTAAGATTTCACGGTCTTCCCGGGAAATCGTTCCATCTGCTTTGGGTCCTACATTAAGCAGCAGACACCCGTTCTTACTGACAATATCCACAAGATCACACAGAATATCTGCTGCCGGGCGGAACTGGTTATTTTCTGTATAGCACCAGGAGTTTAACGCAATTGCTGTATCCGTCTGCCAGAAATAAGGCTTCACATCTGCAAACTGTCCTCTTTCCACATCCGGTACCGCTGTTCCGAACTGAAAAGCATCATGTTTATAATTAATAACCACCTGCTCTCCCCATTCCTGTGCCCGGTTATAATAATATGCTGCCAGCTTTTTCAAATAAGGCTTGCAGGCACTGTGCTGGATCCACCAGTCAAAATACAGAATCTTTGGATGATACCGGTCAATGATTTCACAGGTACGTACCAGCCAGTCCTGAAGAAATTCTTCTGTGGGCCCAGGCTTACTGAAAATATCATGAAGATCTTCCGGTTCAGGCATAGCCGGCCAGTAAAAATCTCCCCTCTGCATGGGATCCTTTATATCACTTTCAAATTCTTTTCCATGCCCCATGAAGAACCAGTGTTCAATCCGATGGGAAGAAGCTCCGATCTGCATTTCCCTTTTCTGACATGCAGTCTTCAATTCGCCAAGCACATCCCGTTCCGGTCCCATTTCATATGCATTCCAATGAGAGATTTTACTCCGGTACATCTGAAATCCATCGTGATGCTCTGCCACCGGAACTACATAATTAGCTCCTGCTTCTTTAAACAGCTCTGCCCATTCATCTGGATTGAATTTTTCTGCCTTAAACATGGGAATGAAATCCTTATAACCGAAATTCTTATGTTCACCGTACGTCTTTATATGATGCTCATACTCCGGAGAACCTTGGATATACATATTTCTGGAATACCATTCACTTGAGAATGCCGGAACACTATAGATCCCCCAGTGAATAAAAATACCAAACTTGGCATTGCGATACCACTTTGGCGGTTCATAAGCAGATAACGATTCCCACGTCGGCTTATATGGGCCCTTCTCCAATACATCATCAATGATTTCAAGATATTTTTCTAATTGATACATATATCTACCTCTTTCATCTTCAGGAAATCAAACCACAACACCCTTTTGTAACATGATATTGGCGTACAAAGCACCCTCGCCTGTCGCAATAATTGCATATGCCTTCTTCGCCTCTTCATAAAATGCAAAGCGTTCAATCTGCCCAATGACTGCATCACCGCGTTCATCCTTCTGCCGGACGATTCTGCTGTATTCATCCCAGATCGGTGTCTCTACCGCATCTCCGGGCATAACCTGCATGAGATTCACCGGATGCTCTACATAGGTATCCAATGGAAACAGTTCCAGAACCGCCTCAAGGATTTCACTGGTTCCATGACCGTCCATCCGGATGACAATTGCATCTTTTCCCATGGATTCTGCAGGGAAATTTCCATCCGCAATAACCAGTCTGTCACTATGCCCCATTTCGCATAAAACCTTCAATAACTCCGGTGATAAAATTTTAGGAATTCCTTTTAACATATAAACCTCTCTTCTTAATTCGTATTACGTCGTGATCACTCCGTTTTCGTCCCAGAGATCTTCCCAGCCTTTGGCACCTTCCCACAAAAATACCTGACCCTTCACCAGACGGCAGTTCCGGTCTTCCTGCCGGATTTCCTCCATCTCTTCGTCGGTCAGCGGATCACAGGTGGTACATTTCAGGTTGGAAATGTACTGGCTCTCCTTCACGGAAAACGGAATCGGTACCTGTCCGCGCTGAACTGCCCATTTCAGACAGATCACAGCAGGGTGCACCTTATGTGCTTTAGCCGCTTTTACCACAGCAGGGAGCTCCATGTCTGCCACATCCCCTGATGTTCTGTCTCTTTCCGGTCTGGACGGTGAGCCGATCGGACAGTATCCAATAGGAAGAATATGATGCTTACGTGCATAATCAAACAGCTCCGGCTGCTGGAAGGAAGGATGCAGCTCCATCTCAAGCGCTGCCGGCTGTATCCTGCAGAGCGGAAGCACCTTTTCCAATTTGGGAATTGTCATATTGCTCATTCCGATGTAGCGGACAAGTCCCAGATCCACCAGTTCCTCACACTGTCTCCATACAGACATAAACTCCTCAAGTGAAAACGGTCTGGAATCCGGATTTCTCGCATCTCCGCTGCATCCCGGAGCATGATAGTTCGGGAATGGCCAGTGTACAAAATACAGGTCTATTGTTTCAAGTCCCAGATCCTTCAGACTCTTACGGCAGGATTCCATAACCTGTCCCTGCCCGTGCATATCATTCCAGACCTTGGAGGTAATGAATAAATCCTGTCTTTGTACCACTTTTTCTTCAAAAAGCCTGTGAAGCACCTGTCCGATCTTATCCTCGTTCTGATATACAGAGGCACAGTCAATCATCCGATAGCCGTATTTCACCGCACCATATACTGCTTCTGAGACCGCATCGGCACCGTATTTATCTGAACCGAAGGTTCCCAGTCCCACACAGGGAATTTTTTCACCACTGTATAATTCCCTGGTCGGAATTTTGCTTTGTTCCATCACATCAATCATTCTTTTCCTCCGCATGAATCATGAAATACAACTGCAACCTTGCCACACTGTCCGCCAGCCATAAGCCGGTATGCTTCGTCTGCCTGTTCAATCGGGAATTCATGGGTAATCAGATCCTCAGGATGAATGTTCCACCGGACCAGTCTCTCCACCAGCTCCTCCATTCTCCACAGTGAGGTTACCCAGGAGCCATAGATCGTCTTTTGTCCATGGATGATATCCGGACTTGGATTGAAGGTGCAGGTTCCACCTTCTCCTACGAATGCAATTTTGCCCCATTCTCTGGTCGCACGTATTGCAAGCTGTCTTCCTGCATCGTTTGCGGAAGCATCAATGGCTCTTTCAACACCCTTGCCATCTGTAACCTCCAGAATCTTTTCTAATGTATCCTCTCCCGGTTTAAACACATAATCAGCAAGTCCCAGCTTTTTTGCAAGATCAATCCGGTAATCGTTCATTTCAACACCGATCAGCTTATTGGCTCCCAATGCCTTGGCAAGCATCAAAGCTGCCAGTCCTACCGGCCCAAGTCCTGTGACTAAAACCGCATCATTTCCACAGATACCGATTTTTTCGATTGCTTCATATACGGTACCAAATCCACAGGCTACCTGTGCTCCATCCTTATAGGTCAGCTCATCCGGCAATGCTATGAGGTCTTTTTCCTCTGCAAGAATATAGGGTGCCATTCCGCCATTACGCTGCCAGCCATAGGCCTGACGGAATCTGCTCTTACAGGAAATGTAATATCCTCTTCTGCAGTCATTGCAGACACCGCAGCCTGATATATGATATACAATAACACGGTCGCCCTTTTTAAAGCGCTTTAGTCCTTCTCCTTCTTCTACAATAATACCGCAGGGCTCATGTCCGGCAACCATACCGGGAATATAGCCTTCCGGTCCTTTCCCTGTATGTTCCCTGTAAATACACCGGATATCGCTGCCACAGATGGTGGTTGCTTTTGTCTGAATCAGAACCTGTCCATGTCCCGGTACCGGAATTTCAAAATCCTTTAATTCTACGGTGCTGTTTCCCGGAAGAACAGCTCCCTTCATCAACATTTTCACTGCCATAATCATACCTTCTTTCTTCATTTAACATGTATGTCACTTTTGTTCCCTCTGTTACGGATCTGATACTTTCTGATATCTGCGCGCTGTTTCAAATAAAGTATTTTATACTGTAATTATAAGCTCCTCACATAAAAATATTAGTGTCATATCTGCCGTTTTTCGCAAAAATATGTCGTATTATTATAACTTTCATGTTATAATATCAGTGCTTCCCTGTAATCCAGATCAGCTGCTTTGAGCTTCAGCCTGTAATCGTTCAGCCGCACCATCCATAAGCTGCCAGACAATGCAGACTGGCTGAAAATATAAGAAGGTGTAATTCTATGAAAACCTCATATCATGATATTGATATCCATTTTTCAGTTGAAAATGTAAAGATCCACGCGTTGAATATTGTATTTGAGCTTTTTACCAGGACGATTCCCACCCATAGCCATGGGAATCACTGTTACGAAATCCATTATATTCCGGCCGGTTATGGGAAGCTGGTCGCAAATGGGCAGTATTATGACATATCGCCCAATACTCTTTTTGTCACCGGTCCCCACATTGAACATGCTCAGACACCGCTTCAGTCAGATCCCATGCAGGAATATTGTGTTTATTTAAAAATACGAAGCCAGTCTGCCGGAACAAAGAACACACCTGTCATCAGCGCTTTTACCTCTGCTCCCTTCTGGATCGGCAAGGATACCCAGGGAATAGATGCCCTGATGAAACAGCTTTTTTATGAACTGGGGCACTCCTATACAGGACAACAGGATCTGATCCGGATTCTTTTATCCCAGCTGCTGATTTACACTGTCCGTAATTATGAAGATCACCCTGTTTCCAATCTGTTTCTTTCGCACAACAGCATGGCTGACTCCAAATCTGTTATTATTGACGAATATTTTCTCTATGAATACCAGACCCTGTCCTTAGAGGGATTGTCCCAGAGACTGAACTTAAGCGCAAGACAGACGCAGCGTCTTCTGATGGAACACTATGGGAAATCCTTCCAACAGAAAAAGGCCGAAGCCAGAATGTCCGTTGCCGCCATTCTGCTCTCCGACCAATCCTTAAGTATCACAGATATTGCAGAAAACCTGGGATACTCCTCTATTGAACACTTTTCTTCCTCCTTCCGGAGATTCTACAACACAAGTCCCCGGGAATTCCGGAAGCACCTGTCATAGTTATGGGTAATCATTCACCGTCCTACGCCAGTTCAAAGGAACGCAGACTCGGTGCTCCATTTCCCCGGTAAGCCAGGTAAATTGCCTGTACGCCATCCGGTATGGAAACCGGTGCCGTATATTTTTCCCAGACATTCGTATTCTGTACCGGCAGCTTTGCAAGTACCTCTCCGTCCCATGACGTTTTCACCTCAAAGAAGCCATTTCCATAGCCTCTCACCCAAATACTGATCTCACGGATATCCTCACACAGGAAGTATTTAAAGCCCGCTGTAGCTGAGTCCGTAAAATTGGCGATATATCCCGTTTCCTCATCTCCATCCCTGCCGTCCTGCATTATTTTGGGTACATTAACACCTCCTACATAAACCGCAGGCTCATCCGTGAAAAGATTGCAGGCAATGTATGCCGGATATTCTCCCTTTCCCTTCAAAGGTCCGCCATTTAAGCCGCAGGAAGTGATCTCTGCCTGTTCGATGCTTCCATCTTCCCGTAAGGTAAGCTTCTCCGCACAGCCCTGTCGGCTGTACCATGTATTATTCGTATGGCGATGATAGAAAATATACCAGTCTTCACCGATCTGTACCATGCTTCCGTGATTGTTCGCGCCATAGGCCGCAGGCATTTCCGCCGGCTTATAGCTGTCGATATGCAGATCACAGTTGCTGACAATTACTCCTCCATAAACGAAACCACCTGTAGGATGATCACTCACCGCATAGCACAACTCATGCATTACAATCGATGAATAGATGAAATAATAGGTATTATCCCGTTTCCGTATCGAGGGAGCTTCAAAGAACTCATGTCCCTCAAATCCGGTTCCTGCACTGTATTCACAGCCGGGAGCCACACGCTGTGGCGCCTTTTTAATGGTCAGCATATCCGGACCGAGCACCGTCACCATAGCTCCGGTACGGGACTTATCTCCCCGCGCACAGAAGCCGGTATATAGATAGGTATCCTCCCCTTCCGTTAGTACTCCGGGATCAAACTGCGGTTCATCTCCCGGCTTTTCTCCCAGACGGGTACCATCTTCATAATGTACATATCCGTAGAATTCGTAGGTTCCTGCCGGTGTATCACAGACTGCAACCGAAACTACAGATACATGATCCAGTACATAATACAGATAATATCTTCCGTCCGGCCCTACCGTAACATCCGGTGCATACAGGCACATCTTCCCATCCCGGTTTAACGGATCTGAGGTCTTCGGATAGATCACTCCCTCATACCGCCAGTTGCCAAGATCATCCACCGGTGCCGACCAGCAGACATAGTCTCCCATACAGAAAACATATCCGTTATAGAAATCATGGGAACCATAAATATAAACGCGGTCTCCAAACACATAGGGTTCTCCGTCCGGAATGTATTCCCATGACGGTAAGTAAGGGTTAAATGCTTGTTTTTTCATTACTGTTTCCTCCTGTAAATTTTCCTGATCTGTTTATTGCCTGGCACGCGCAACCTCCTGCTTCAGTATACCACATATCTGGTCGATATCTTCCTCTGTATGGTCTGCCGAAAAAGAAATACGGATGCAGCTCCCTGCCTGCTCTTTGGTAAGCCCCATCGCTGTGAGCACATGACTTGGTTCCACAGAATGGGTATTGCAGGCTGCTCCGGTGGAAACAGCGATTCCTTTCAGATCCAGAAGAAGCATCAGCGTTTCACCGGACACATCTTCAAATCCCAGATTTACAATTCCCGGAATCCTGCTTTTTAAATGACCGTTCAACCACATTCCTTCTACATCCTGCAAGCCATCCAGAAGACGTTTCCGCAGACGTTCCAGCTTCTGCGTCTGTTCCTCCAGAGTTGCCACACTGTCGCACAGTGCCTGTGCCATGGCAGCTGCTCCCGGAACATTTTGTGTACCTGGGCGCTTTGTACGTTCCTGACTTCCACCAAACATCATATTTGCCACTGGAATTCTCTTATCCACATACAATGCCCCAATCCCTCTTGGTCCACGGAACTTATGCGCCGATAGAGAAAACATTCCTGCTCCCAGTTCTTTCACATGAACAGGAAGATGTCCGGCAGCAGCCACTCCATCAACATGAAGCAATATATTCCGTTCCCTGCACAGCTGTCCGATTTCGGCTATCGGTTCTATCGTTCCCACTTCATTATTCACATACATTACCGCAACAAGAATGGTGTCCTGTCTGCAGGCTGCTTTTAACTCCTCCATGGATACCCGTCCCCATGGATCCACCCCGATCTGTGTGATTTCAAATCCTGCCTTTTTAAGCGCCGGGATACAGTTTAAAACCGCATGATGCTCTATGCTTGAAAAAATCATATGGTGTTTTCCCATTGCTTTCCCATACGCTGCTGCTGTAAAGATCGCCTGATTATCCGCCTCGGTTCCTCCCGATGTAAAATAGATTTCTTCCCGGTCGGCTCCGATGCAGGTGGCAATTCCATCCCTCGCCTCCTCCAGGATACGCGCAGCCTCCCTCCCGCAATGATGCGAACTGGAAGGATTTCCATAACAGGTTCTCATACACTCTGTCATCACTCGCAGCGCCGGTTCAGATATCGGAGTCGTTGCCGCACAATCTGCATATATCTCTTTCATTCTTCTTCCTTCCTGTACAGAATATCGTATTTATGTTACAATTCATAACAATCAAGTTACAATAAATCAAAATTGATGCAAAGGATATATTATGTTTTTAAAAGCCAAAAAGAAACGTTATCTCACCGTTACATGCCATGAAGCCATTCTCTATGAAGGATATTGGACAGAGCTTCCCCTGGCGGAAGAAATTATTCTTAAAAAAAGCGTCGAATTCTTTAATGACAAAGAACCCTGTGCAATCCACAGAGGTGCTGTGCATCTGCGCCTTCTGGCCGAATTGGAGCAGCTTTTCTCATCTTCCGGTTTCCAAAGCCTGTTCTGTCTCTACACCGGTTTTCCCTCAGATTGCAGCATTCAGTTTTCAGAAAAGTAACGGTACCGACAGCATAAACATGCCGTAAATTATCAATAACAAGCAGGTTAGTCCGGCCGGGGATCCGGTCAGACTAACCCTTTTAAATGATCTTATTTTCCCTGAGCTGCCATATATGCATCATAAGTGCGCTGATATGCAGCGACATACTCATCTACACCCATGCTCTCAAGTCTTTCAATATAAGCATCCCAATCCTTTTCAATATCCAGACTTCCATCAATAAACTGTACTAAAGCCTGATTTACATAACCACCAATCGTCAGAGTTCCTTCTGTTACAATCTTTGCATCCTCTCCCTCAAAGGACAGGTTCGGAACCAGTGTATCCACATCGGGTGCATACTGACTGTAAAGCTCTGCACACTGCTGGAACCAGTATTCGGTGGAATGACTCGGATCCTCGATTTTCAGACTTCCTCTGTATTCAGCAGATCCATGCTGAATCATGGCATCCGGTGTATACCGATAGTTTGCATATGTCTTGGACAATCCACCATCTTTTACATAATCGAAATCCTCAGGAATGGTAAACTGTTCATAGGTAGGGGTTCCACCACTCAGAGAAACACCTTCATTGGTATACGCCCAGCCAATACCTTCCGGACCTCCTCCAATATGATGTGCTGCATCCTCCGAAGCCATGAAATCAAACAGTGCTACCACGATCTCCGGATATTTACAGGTAGAGGAAACTGCTCCGAGGCAGCCCTCAAAATATGTCTGGATACAACGTCCGGAATATCTGACACCATCAGGACCTGCTACAGGTGCCAGGATCTCCCAGTTCTGCCATTCGCCGTCCACCTGCTGCCAGAACTCCGAATTCTCTACACCACCATTCGCATAGACTGCTACCTTATTACCCTCTGAAGCATCCATGGTAGCTGCGAACTGGGTATTATCCTGCAGGAATGTCTGATTATCCAGGAGTCCTTCCTCAAAGAGTTTATGCATATAGCGAAGACCGTCTCTATACTCATCCTTCATGACGGCATACTCTATTTTACCGTTATTCACCACCAGACCACCGGCAACCGTAGGATTGGTGTTACTTAAGGGATTCACGCACTGGGTGAACGAGTTCATCATCCATACGGTAGGATCACTTGCCCAGCCACCGATATATCCGGTCATTGGAACCTCATCGTCGATACCATTTCCGTTGGCGTCATCTTCCTTTACCATTTTCAGGAAGTTGTAAAGCTCCTCCGTGGTCTCCGGATTCTTGCCACCCAGGTATTTCTCAACCCATGGCTTGTAGATATACATACGATGCTGGTACATGCAGTGGAAGCATTCATTCTGTCCACCAAATGTATAAATATGTCCGTCAGACAACGTTAAGTCTCCTTTTCTCATGGGACTTTCTTCATTCATGGTTGTCCAGTTTTCCATTTCCTCCAGCATATTTTCAATCGGAAGCAGCAGTCCCTGCTGTCCATAGGAAAGTACCTCGGCCTTGGACCATCCGGTGCGAAGGAAGAAGTCCGGCATGGAGTCCGGATCCGTCATAATCAGGTTCAGCTTCTGTGTCGCCTCATCACCGGTTAAATCATAGACATAATCCAGATGAATATTGGTTTGTTCTTCAATCCAGTCGGTAACCCAGTTATCCTGATAGCTCGTCACACTCTGATCAGGATTATTAACAAAAACGGTAAGTGTCAGCTTTTCCTTCAGTGGGAACACCACATCCTTCGCTGATTCAAATGCAAACGGATCCGCCCCATCTGCTCCGTTATCAGCATTCTGGCTTTCGGCATCTGTGCTCTGCGTACTGTCTCCCTGCTGCGTGGCTGAACCCGAGCCACAGCCTGTAAAAGCAGTTGCCATGAGTGTCAGTGCAGTTAAAACTGCCATTGACTTGTGTAACAATTGTTTTCTTTTCATTCTTTCTCTCCTTTATGATTGATTTTATGTTAACGGATAACTCAAAGTTTATCCGGTATAACTGCTTACAGTCATTGGTCATCCTTTAACGGAGCCGATCATAACACCCTTTACGAAGTACTTCTGCACAAATGGGTAAATAATCATTAATGGCAGCGTACTGACGATAATCGTACCGTATTTCAGCATTTCTCCCAGATACTGATTTTTCCGGATGGTTTCCGGATCTATACTGGTCTGGTTTAAGTTAATCTGGGATAACAGTAAAATTCTTCTTAATACCAGCTGCAGCGGATAAAGTTCCTGGGAATCCAGGTAAATCATAGGCCAGAAATACGAATTCCAAAGACCTACTATCACCCACAGAGACAACACTGCAATAATCGGTGTAGACAACGGAATTACGATTTTAACAAAAAACAGAAAATCCGCACATCCGTCCATCTCTGCTGCTTCCTGCAGCTCCTTGGGAATGGTATTTGCAAAAAAGGTGCGGGCTACAATAACATTGTAAGCACTCACTGCTCCGGGAAGTACCACTGCCCAGATGGTATTCAGCATATGTAAGCTCTTTACCAGCAGATAAGTAGGAATCAGTCCTCCAGAAAACATCATGGTAAACAGGATAATCACCGTGAATACCTTCTTCCCTCGGAAATCACTGCGGGAAAGAGGGTAAGCTGCAAACAATGTAAGAACCATACTGATGACTGTTCCGACGAGAGTATAAACAATTGAGTTCCAATATCCCGTCCATATACTCTTATACTTAAATACCGCACGATAGCTCTGTAAGGTAGGTTCTACCGGAAAAAGCTTCACCTTTCCACTCATCAATGCATCACCAGAGCTGAAGGAACAACTGATAATATAAATAAGAGGATATAGAACTATGATCAAAAACACAGCAAGCATGACATAATTAATGAAATAAACAACCCTGTCTTGTGTTAACTTTTTATGCTTCATCTTAACTCCTTTCACATTTCACGTACGATAGCTTTTACATGAAACCTGTCCCAGACAGTTTATTTGCAATTTTATTCGTTATGATGATCAGAACCAGACCAACCAGCGACTGGAACAGACCAATTGCGGTCGAATACGAAAAATCAGGGAATGAGGACACCAGTGACACTTTATAGGAATAAGTACTGATAACTTCCGACATTGCTATATTATTCTGGTTCTGCATCGCCAGAATCTTTTCGTACCCGATATTCAACGTACCACCCATATTCAGGATCAGCATAATGACCGCCGTTGGAATGATCGCCGGAATATCCACATACCATATACGTTGCAGCAGCGTTGCTCCGTCAATAATTGCTGCCTCGTGCTGCTCCTGATCCACACCTGCAAGAGCCGCCATGTAAATGATCGCTCCGAATCCTATTCCCTGCCATACACCGGACCACACATACAGGGATGAAAACAAATCGGCATTTCCAAGTACGTTTATATTAAATTTATTAAAAAGAAAACTTCCGACAACACCCGTACGATTATCAAAAATCATATTGATGATACCGACAAATACGATGGTCGAAATAAAATAGGGACAATAGCTTACCATCTGTACCGTTTTCTTAAACACAACATTCTTTGCATAGTTTAGTGACAGTGCAAGTATGATCGAGCAGGGCATACTTACCAGCATGGAATAAATGGAAAGCACAATCGTGTTGCGCAGGCATTCCTTAAAATTATAATTATTAAAGAATCGTATAAAATTTCGTAAGCCGTGATCACCTGCCCATGGGCTGTTCCAGATTCCAAGACTTACCTTATAGTCCTTAAACGCAAGTATCACTCCATACATGGGAGCATAGGCAAATATAAGTAACATGATAACAGGTGGTGCTATCATCATATATAACTGCCAGTGCGCACGGAAATATTGACCAAATGTCTTTTTATTTCCAATTTGAGTTTTTTTGATTTTTGTCCTTTCCGACATTTTCAATGATTCTCCTTTCTCTTTATTTTCACAAATGTCCTTTTCAAAAATCCTGTGATTTACTTTTCGCATATTTAGATTCAAAAGTAAATATTCATCTCCTTTTTGAACTATTCATTTTTTATATGTCCGTTCCGTCACCGAAAATACAAAGTTTTTCAATGATTACATGTCAATATTCATTTTTTCCAATGCCTTATCATTATTTTATTTTCATCCCAAAACGTTCCATTGGATCATATTCCTATCTGCATTACATGGAAATAAAGAGTTCTCTTGCGAACTCTTCGCGCGAGCGGTGTTGCAAACGCAAAAAAAGAGACGGTCAAAACCGTCTCAAAACTGATTCAGGAAGTTCTTCCTTTCTCCACAAGATAAGCTGCTGCTGTAAAGTCTTTACGGAATCCGGTTCCTTTATCAGCTTTTCCGGTATTCCGATGTGCTGATGCCTGTCACTCTCTTGAATGCCCGGCAAAAAGAATTGGTAGATCCATAGCCAACCATCTCACTGATTTTATTGATGGTCAGATCCGTAGTTCTAAGAAAATCCTTTGCCTTCTCAATTCTGATGTTTTCAATGTAGGTGGACAGATTGATTCCATGAGTCTGCTTAAACAGACTGGACAAATACGGCTGGCTGATGTCAAACTGATCCGCAAGCAAAGCAAGTGACAGATCCGGATCACCATATCTGGCATCTATATAGGAAATAATTCCATTGGCTATCATGTCCCCGTCCCGCATCTTTTTCTGCATATTCATAAATCTGCAGATATCCTTGAAAAGATTTAATGTAATTGTAATCTGGCTCAGTACCGGCATATTATTATTTTTTTCGAGCTGCACATAATATGCCGCATACTCGTCATCTTCCAGTTTGATGATTTCCAACAGCCTGATCAGAATGATCTGGAGATCCGTAATCAGGACATGCTGCAGGTAAACCGGTAAATCGGTTTCTATGAAAAATCTACTAATAATTCCCTGCAGATAATCATGCAGGCCCTTCTCATCTCCCGCAATCACAAAATGGGTGAGTTTGACCTGCATATCACCGGACGGATATCCGATGGAATGACTATTTCCCTTACTGTACCAGATAATATGCTCTTCGCTCCTCTCCTCCTCATTGTAGCAAAGATAAGAAGCATTCCGGTATGAATCAACGATTTTATCCGCCCTCTTCTCAATACTTCCACCATAGACAAAAATCTTCCTGGCCATAACTGCCGGCATTTCTGACTTGATATACGAAACCAGTTCATCCGACTTCACTTTTATCCCTTCCGGATCGTCGCCGGATTCATTCATGATCAGGGCAAACTGTCCCTCGCCCAGGTCTGTATAAAGACTGCCCGGTCTCTTTTTTTCAATCAGTTCCGTCAAGGATGCGGTAAATGTATTAAAAAATCTTTGTTCTGTCTCTTCCAGCGAATCAGTCAGCATATGGAACCGGAACAGCAGAACGCAGAACACCCTGCCTTCCAAAGGCCATTTCAGGTAATCCGCCATTCCGCTGATCTCCTTTTCATTCTGAAAGCCGGAAAATAAAAAACGGTTGACAAACGCTGTTTTCAGATATGGTTTCTGCATATTGATCGCATTTGACAAATCGGTATTGTTTTCAACCAGATCATTTACCGTATTAACAATGCTGGAAATTACCGTGTCATGCCCCTCAAGTTCTTCCGTTTTGATGGACATCTTATTCAGCATATCATTGATCGGTGTTGCATTCTTCTTGGATATATAATAACTCAGCACCACATCCGCAATCACACCCACAACAATAAAGAGCACCAGCATACCGACACAGTCTATCAGCCGGTCATTAATAATATTATTCGGCACCAGATAGGAATAGCGCAGTCCGGAAGATTCTGACTTATAGGAGATCATCATATATTTGATTCCCTGCAGCTTTACCTTTTTCTGGGTAAAACTTTGTTTTTCATCCAGTCCTTCTAAAAGTGCGATCAGTTCCTCATTATAATTTCCAAGACCACTTTCATCCTTACAATATAAAAGATTCCCCGCAAAGTCCTGTATTGTGAGGATACTGTTTTTCTCCGGAACCGGCATATTGGAATCAATGACATCGTCATCTAAAAAAATATATACATACCCCGTTTCTGCACCATCAAACGCTGAAATCGGTCTGGTATAGGCAAGCAGCTTATCCACCGGTTTGCTTGTGCGCGTCTTATGCATATCATATTCTTGCAAGGGAAGAAATCCATAGTGCCTTTCTTCCCTTGCAAGCTCCGTCTTCCAGTTTTCGAAACTCCCCACATCTTTCTTGCTCATATACAATGTGTAAAATTGCTCATAGGTATAAGCAATCGATTTATTGATCACCACTTCTGAATTATCAAAGAAAATGAAATAATTATACATTTCCTGATTATCATGGTATAGATCCGGCAGGGCTGTCTGTAATTCGTTTATTTTGTGTGTATTGGGATAAAGCATCACGTCCGTCATATTCTTAAATATATTTACTTCAGCCTTCGACACCAGACTGTCAGCCAGATGGGCAACTTCCGAGGCCACCGCATCAAATCTTGCTGCCGCATGAACCAGGTCATTTTTACGTGAAGAAATATCATCCGCATTTATCACAAAAAACATATAGGAATAATAGGTACAGCATATGATCATCGGAATCAGAAGCACCAAAAAATACATAATAAAATAATGTTTAAATACTCTGTCTTCTTTCCTTTTCTGCATATAAAGCATCCCCCATTCATTCTTATCTGCAAGAGATCAGCATAAAACAGGATTCCATTCCGTTTTTCCTGATGCCAGCATAATTTCGTCGGCGGTATCGCCATAACGGATCACCCGTTTCATCGGATTCTCTGCCTCGATCACACAGCGGTCAAGATGTCCGTCTTTCCATTCCATGGAAACGCTTCCGCCCCCTGCAATTCTCAGACCTTTTACGCTTCCATCCTTCCATGCCCCGGGCAGAGCTGGCAGTAGTCTGACCGATTCTTCGTCCGACTGCAGAAGCATCTCTGCAATACCGGATACTACGCCAAAGTTCCCGTCAATCTGAAATGGCGGGTGTCGGTCAAACAAATTAGAATATGTTGATTGTTCCAGCATTAATTCTATATTATGATAAGCGGACTCTCCATCATGCAGTCTTGCATAGAAATTAATAATCCATGCCCTGCTCCATCCCGTATGTCCGCCACCTAAGCGAAGCCGCGTCTCCAGTGTCTTTTTGGCAGCCTCTGCAAGCTCCGGGGTTTTATCCACAGATATCTGACGGGACGGATACAGTCCGTACAGATGAGAGATATGTCTGTGTCCCGGCTCACATTCCTCATACTCTTCCATCCATTCCTTAATTCTTCCATCACTTCCAATCTGTGTCGGGGATAACTTCCCACAGGCATCCACGATCTTATCGATGAATTCTCCGCAATTTTCCATAACTCCCATTTCCTTCAGATGTGCGGAAAAATCAGTTCCTTCCAGAATCTCTCCTGCTTTTATACACTGACTGAACAGATCCCTAAGGATCTGGTTATCCATTGTCACCCCATAACTGACCGCACCTTGCTGTCCGTTCGGCAATCGATAGGTATTTTCGGGAGATACAGACGGGCACATCACCAGAACTCCGTCTTTTTCAACCAGAAAGTCCAGATAAAACAATGCTGCCTCCAGCATGACAGGGAAAATCTTTTTCAGGAACTCACGGTCACCGGTATATTCATAATGGGTCCAGAAATGTGTACACAGCCATGCAGGTCCCATCATCCAGTAAGTAGCTGAAATACAGATATCCTGCGGAGCGGTATCACCGAAGGCATCTGTGTTATGATGCATCGTCCATCCCCTGCAGCCATACATTTTTCTGGCAGTCTCCCTGCCGTTCTTTACAAGAGTCGGGATGAAATCAAGCAGGGCTTCATGACATTCGGACAGCCCGCATACCTCTGCCGGCCAATAATTCATCTCAGCATTAATATTCACTGTATATTTCGAATCCCACGGTGGAAGATATTCCTTGTTCCAGATTCCCTGCAGGTTGGCAGGAAGACCGCCTTTCCTGCTGCTTGCAATCAGCAGATATCTTCCATAATCAAACAGTAACTTTGACAGTCCTGCATCCCCGCCGACTGATCCCTTCAATCTCTCATCTGTCGGAATCGCATCCTTTTCCTCTTCTCCAAGCTGCAGGGATACTCTATGATAAAGAGCCTGATAATCCGCAATATGTCTTTTCTTTACTTCCTCATAGTCCTTCGCACATGCCTCAAGCAGAATCGCTTCTGCTTTTTTTGCCAGATTCTCCCAAATCTGCTCTCCGGAACCATGCGTAGCTGTTCCATTCCTGATATCCTGAAAATCCGTGCAGGCTGTCAGATACAGTATAACCTCATCTGCTCCCTCCACGCAAAGATGTTCTCCCATCACGAATACTCTTCCACCCTTTGCAACCGCTTTTAAAACTGTTGTAAAGTGTGTGCCGCCTTCTCCCAGACCTCCGTACAGATAGACCGTATCCCGGGAAAGTCTCCCGACTCCATCCAGGAACCGGTCTCTCTCCAGTCTCGCCCGCAGACTGATCATGCCCGCTGCATCTGCTGCAAACCGGATCACCATACAGTCTTCCGGTTTCGAGACAAACACTTCCCGTTCATAACGCACATCTCCCTGTAAAAAGGAAGCTCTGCATATGGCTTGCTCCAGATCCAGTTCACGGACAAACTCCTTACATTCCTGCTCTGTATCCAGATCCGATATCAGATATAAATCTCCCAGTGTCTGATATGTCCGCTGTGTACTGGGGCATCCGGAAAGTGCCGTCGGCATCAGTTTTTCCGCCTGTTCAATCTCTCCTCCGAATATCAGTTCCCTGATTTTTTCAAGATTTCCTAAAGCATCCGGATTATTCCGGTCCAACGGCTTTCCATACCATATGCTTTCCTCATTTAACTGTATTCTCTCATAATCCGTTCTGCCGAATACCATTCCTCCCAGCCGTCCGTTTCCAACCGGAAGCGCTTCCTCCCACTCCCAGAACCCGGCCGGCTGCCGATACCACAATCTGCTCATCCTTGTTTTCCTCCCATTCCCTTCCTGTCTCTCTATGGTTTCAGTTCATATTCTTCTGTTACAGAAGCTTCAAAAGAAAATCCTGTTTCTGTTCCGGTAACTTTGACTGCCTTCCCTTTGCAGATAACGGACAGTTCCTTTCCGACCACGTTAATTATGCCGTCACTTCCCGGTCTTATCACGGCACTGGTCAGGCTGCTGTTTTCCCAATACAGATCAACCTCATGCCCACCCCTGGCAAGAAGCCCTCTGCAGCTTCCCTTCTTCCAGGATACCGGCAGTGCCGGAAGGAAATCCAATCCCAGATGGCTTTGCAGCAGACATTCGGCTATTCCTGCAGCAGCGCCCAGATTTCCATCGATCTGGAAAACATAGCCTGCATTTAATAAGCTGCTGGAAGTGGAATCGGTCAGCATCCGGCGTATATATTGGTCTGCACTCCTTCCATCTTTGAAACGGGCATCAAGACAGATCTGCCATGCCAAAGGCCAGCCGTTTTGTCCTGCTCCGTGATCCCTGCGTCGTTTTAATGAAATTTTTGCCGCCTCCATCAATTCCTTCGTGTCTTTCCAATTAATGGAACAGCCCGGATAAACCGCATACAGGTGAGACACATGCCCCATTCCCGGACACTGCTCTTTATAATCCTGCTTCCATTCCATAAGCTGCCCCTCAGAACCAATCTGATCCTTCGGAAGTTTTGCTATCATTGTTTTTAAAGTTTCTCCATATTCCAGATCAATTTCCAGAATTCTCTGGATTTCAATACATGCTCCGAAAAATTCTCGCAGCAGCTGATTGTCCATTGCCGGACTTACGCACAGCGGCGTATCGGTACCATCCGGAAGATAATAGCGGTTCTCCGGTGAGATTGCCGGACAGGTAAGAAGCTGTCCATCTACCTCTATTAAAAAATCTTCATAGAACAGCGCTATATCCTTAAGAACCGGATACATCCGCTCCAATACGTCCTTGTCACCGGTGTAAAGATAGTGTTCCCACACATGCATTCCCATCCATGCTCCACCCATTACCCATGGTGTAGATGCCATATAGACATCCTGCGGTGCACAGTCGCCGTAATAATCTGTGTTATGATGGCAAACCATTCCTCTCATACCGTACATTACTTCCGCCGTCTTTTTCCCCGGCTCATGCATCGTCTCAAGCAAATCCAGAACCGGCTCGTGAAGCCTTGTCAGATTTCCTGTCCAGGACAGCCAGTAATTCATCTGAAGATTAATATTGATGGTATATTTACTATCCCACATAGGCATAAACTCAGCATTCCAGATTCCCTGGAGATTTAACGGTGCACTATCCTGTCTGCTTCCTGATACAATCAGATAACGGCCAAACTGGAAATACAGTGCCGCCAGTGCCGGGTCTTCCCTTCCATCCCGCAGTGCACAAAGCCTCTGCTCCAGATTTCCCTGCGCCGGTTTTCCCAGATCCAGCTGGCATTTCTCCATAAGTGCCGAAAAATCCCTGATATGTTCTTCCTTCAGGCTCTGATATCCTTTTTTCTGTGCAGCATCCAGCACCTTTATTACCTCGGTACGGGGATCGGCATAACGGTTGGATGTGGCAGTTGTCAGATAAATGATTACTTCACTGCAGTCATCAGCTGTCAGCTGGGATACCGGATTCATAAGTTTTCCGTCACATTCTACCCGGAATGCCGCCGCAAACTGCACTCCTGCATCATTGCCTGCCATTAAAAACGTATGATCATCAATGGTTCTTGAAAAGTCCACCCGTGTTCCCGGCCATCCGCCTCCTTTGGTCTTCATGCCGGGTCGGCGGTCGTCCTCAATATACGCATCGGATACAACGACACGATCCAGTTTCAATTCCAGGCGGATTGCCTGAAAAGCATCGGATGTAAGTCGGATGCAAAGCACGCCGGCCGGATTGCTGATGAACATCTCTCTATGATAGGAAACACCTTCCAATTTATGATCTATCTCAAGAATCCCCGTCATCAGATCCAGATCCATACGATACTTTTCCGGCTTCGGCGACTCTGATCTTCCCCCCATGGCAAACGGCATCTTCTGATTCAAAGCCATGCTTAATTGCCCAAGGAAGGTATAAGGACGCTGCGAATAAGGCACCCCTGCCATATATTGAGCAATCAGTTCCTCCGCTTCATGCATTTTCCCATCCAGAATCAATCTGCGGATTTCCGGGAGTTTTTGCCGGTATGCCGGATTATTGCGATCCATGGCAAGACCATACCATAAAGAGTCATCATTCAGTGTAATGCGCTCCATATCAGTCTCGCCATAAACCATTGCGCCCAGCCGTCCGTTTCCCAGCGGCAGTGCATCCCCCCATCTTTTTGCAGGGTTGTTATAATACATATGATAATTGTGTTCCATAGAAATCTCCTCTCTCAGAAAAGCAAGGTAAAAAACAAAACAAAGAAAAAAATACTGTACACCAGTTTGATAACCGGCAGAATCTTCAGTGACAGATGGGACGCCGACATCACGGATTTCCCCCTGGATACCAGTACCGTCAGCAGAACCATCGGCACACACATTGCAATCAGATAGATTACCAGGTTTCCTGCCAGTTCCGGGTTAAATCCGGAATTTTGCTCCACCATATAAAGAAGAGAGGCCAGATAAACCTGTCCCGTGCACAGGAACTCTCCTGCGGAAATCACAATTCCCAGAAGAAATAAGGCCGGATACCAGAATTGCCCCGGTATCTTCGTAAGCCTGTTAATCATTTTGTGATTCCACTTCCGAAATCGTTCCGGAAGCTGAAATCTTGTCCTGCCATACTCCTTTTTCAGGACATGGATAAAATCAATCAGATAAAACACACCAAAGATAAAAGCCAGTACTGCAAAGAAAAGTTCAAGTCCCTTCTGTACCGTCCGGAACAGGGTATTCTCAATCACACCCAAAAGTGTTCCGATCGTAAATCCCAAAAGCAGATAGATAAGAAATTTTCCTGCCAGATAGGTGAAACTTCCCCCGTAAAAGCTGCGTTTCGACATAAGAAGAATGGACAGAACCATCAACAGCATTGAAATCCCGCATGGGTTTAAGCCATTGAAAAATCCCGTCACTGCCAGCCGGCTCTTTGAAATTTTAATGCTTTCTTTCTCTCCGGCAAGCTCTTCTATTATATCCTTCCAGGATCCCTGTGCTTCTCCGCTTTCCAGCATTCCAGCCGTACCGTTCACGATTTTCTCCGCTCCGGACAGATAACTGCTCCTGGAAAAAAGAAGCGGAACCTGTTGTCCGCTCTCCGGTACTCCATATATCTTCATAAGCCTGCGAAGTATAACCGCATTTTCTTCATCCAGAATATTGTAGATCAACAGATGAACGCTTTTATCGGACAGGCTGCCTTGCAAATACTGCTCTGCCTTCTGACAGCTCTCGCAGGCTCCTGTCACAAACAAAACCAGTGTCGTATCCTCTTCACCGATCTCACTGACCTCACGGTAAAATGCCGTATCTTTTTCCGGTTCACTCGAAATGTCTCCGGCAGCTTCCAGCCCGGAACCGGATGCGGTCTTCCGGTTCTCCTTTGCCATGCCGGTCCCAAGGTAGTTCACCACAGCCTCGCTGATCTCCTGATAGCTTCCCTGATATGCCACCCCATCGACGACCGCCGCAGGCAGATCCGTCAGTGTGATCCCAAGTCCATATTTTCCAACCGTTTTTTCAAAATGGGATGCTCCGTTTTCTTTATAGACGTTATAAACGGTATATTCCTGATTTTCAATCCCCGCTTTGGCAAGATGGTCTGCTATTTCCTGACGGAATTTTTCCTCCTCATGACAGCTCTCACAAGGAGCCAGAACAAACAGCTCTATCGGCTCCTTCTCTTCCTCCCGCAAGTTTTTAACCGGGTCTCCGGTTCTGCGCGCTGCTTTATAAAGGATTCCTGTCACGGCAAGTACCAGGACAGCCAGTATGACGATGAGGCATCTTATCCAGAGGGAAGACCTCTTTGTTCCACGATCCGATTCTTCAGACTCCCGGTTTTTGATCCACATCGTTCTTCCCTCCCATATCATCATCTGGCGATTCTCTAAGTGTGATATTATTTCACATGTTTTACAGAAGCATTCTGATTTCTGTACGGAAGCTGCCAAGCTGCGCATTCTCTATTACAAGTTCTGCGCTTCCCTGTTCATAGCCGCTCCGGATCACAGCCGTGGCTCTTCCCCTGAAAGAATGTGTTTCGGGAAGCGTATAGTTGTCCTCAGTCACAGGATTTGCGCTTCCAAAGCCGGACAGCTCTCCCACTCCGGAGAAAACTGCCTTCAGAGGGATCTGCGCATCCGTTACCAGCAGACCATTCTGATCCAGAATCTCGATCTGTACAAAAGCCACATCATGTCCATCCGCACGAAGCTCCTTCTTCTCCGGTATCAGACGGATTTCTGCCGGTTCCCCGGTTGTTGCCAGCCGGTCCCTGCTGACTTCTTTTCCATCCGTATAGCTTACCGCTTCGAGTACACCCTTTTCATAAGGAAGTACAAAACGGACTGAATTCGGCAAAGTTCCATCTTTCTGAACCGCCTTTTTCCCAACAGGCACTCCATTCAACAGCAGTTCTACTTCCTCTGCGCCCGAAAAAGCTATAACCTCGACCGGTTTTCCTTCAAATCCTGCGTAATTCCAGCATTTACGAACATCTGTAAACCCCCACATACTGATCACTTCTGCCTTACCATAATTCTGTGGCTGCATAGAATACAGATATGTCTTTTCACTTCCCCATACCACACTGCGGTAATCTCCCTGAGGCTTCCGGATACCTGTTATATCAAAATCGGCATCATTGGCAAGCCGCCACGGGTAACAGGTAGTAGACGGAGGCATGACCGCCCACGGTCCTTTTTTGACAAGCGGATCCGTTTCATCTACAAACAGGGATTTTCCGATTCCGGCTTCTCCGATATAATCCCATGCTGTCCAGGTAAAGTCTCCGATCACATAAGGAAGCTTTTCTACTACCGGCCATCGGAATCCAATTTCCCTCGGAAAATTTTCAGACCCCAGAATGACACGTTCCGGGTAAAGCTCATGATCCCGTTCATAGAGATCCTCCATGTAGTTGTAGCCTACCACATCCAGACCATTGGTAAAGGCCTCGGTCTGTTTTTCCCAGAAATCTGCTTCCTTTTCCGTGGCTGCATTTTGTGTCTGATCCTGCCCCTTTGCCATGGCATCGTCCAATCCGCTCCAGAAAGAACAGATTCCATTGCTGACCGGTCTTGTCGGGTCTAAGGTCCTGATACGCTCTGCAAGCTTTGTGGCAGTGGAATAGCCCTGATTCAGTCCACCTCTTTCCGGTATTTCATTTCCTGTAGACCACATGATAACCGATGGATGAACCCTGTCTCTTTTGATAAACGCGGTCAGATCCTTCTCCCACAGAGCTGCAAAATACTGGCTGTAATCGCCGGTACGTTTCGCCATTCCCCATGCATCAAAAGCCTCGTCAAAAATATACATTCCCAGTCTGTCACAGGCCTCCACAAGTGCTCCGGAGGGAGGATTATGTGCGGTTCTGACTGCATTGAAGCCGGTTTCCTTAAGCTTCCTTATCTTTCTTTCCTCACACTCATATAAACTGACCGCTCCCAGCAGGCCATTGTCATGATGAACACAGCCTCCCTTGAGTTTGATTGTTTTTCCATTTATCTGAAGTCCTCTTATGGAATCCACCGTAATGGTACGAACACCAAACAGCGTCTCCGCTTCATCCACAGTCTGTACCGGAACCGGATTGCTATGGGTACGGAAAACACCCTGATCTGTTACGGTTGCCTTTACGGTATACAAATTGGGATTTTCTGCATCCCAGAGTACCGGATCCGAAAGATGAATGGAAACTCTGGCTGTTTCCCGTTCATTCTTCCTGACTTCAATCATGCGTCTCGCTTCCGCCACAGCTTTTTTCTCCGGCTCACCTTCCTTCCGCAATTCCACCTTTACTTCCACCATATGGTTTTCCAGTGTCTCATTTCCGATCTCTACCTGTGCCTCCAGAAAAGCAATCTGATCCGTAACTTCCCTGGTAACCACGTTAATTCCATCCGGCAGGATAAATACTCTCGGACTGTGGCACAGGGTCACTCCCCGGAACAGACCGGAACCGGTGTACCATCTTGAACTGGGCTGCACGCCGGTATTTACGTTGATCGTAATTCTGTTTTCTTCACCAAAGGTCACATAATCCGTCAAATCAACATAAAAAGGAGAATAGCCATAATGATGTTCCCCCACCTTACAGCCGTTCACATCAATAGAGGTATGCATCATCACCCCATCAAACTGCAGTCCTACCAGATCCTTTTCCCATTCCCTGGGAATCATCACATATCTGGTATAATTGCAGGTATCCCCCGGATAATAACCGGAATCATACTGTGCCGGTGCCTCCTTCGTCACATCAAGGTGAATCATTCCATCATGTGGGAGGTTCACAAGTTCTCCCAGATCCTGCTGCAGCATGCCCACAGAGTCCAGCATTCCTCGTCTGAAACACCATTTTTCATCTAAATTAATACGTTGCATTCTGTTTCCTCCTCTTCTGATCTTACATGATCAAATGATTTTCTTATCGATTCAGAAGCAAAAGCTTCCGCTTGTACAGAATCGTTACTCTTTCTCTACCATATATACCTTCCGGATCTGATAAAGCCTGTCTATATTGCTCCACTGGGATTCCGGTGTCATCACCTCTGTGCTGAGAGTCCTGTCTGCTTCCTTCCAGGTCAGTCTGGTAAGACGATATTTTCCCTCTTCATAGTCATACCCCTCACCCTCATCCTCGTAGAAGTCGAAGCAGCCATCCCGGCCGGTATAAACCGTAACGCAGCAATTACCGTCAAGCTCCTTTGTGGAACCCGCAAAGTCTGTCTTCAGGAGGATCCCTCCTTCTTTGACAAATAATGGTATTCGGTCAATAGATGCACAGACCTCAATCCACTGTCCCCCTTCGTAATAGGTATTGGTCCAGTAATCATACCAGCCGTGTGCCTCCGGCAGATATACCCTCCGTGTTTTAACGGTATCCGTAAGCTCTGCTGAATTTTCTCCATAATACATAGGTTCAGTGACCGGACAAACCATCAGTTCTTCTCCGAACAAATACTGATCCATAATATGAAAAACCTCTGTTTCTTCCGGATAGGCAAAAGCAAGCAGCTTCATCATGGAACGATCCTTCAGCCAGCACAGGCCGGCACAGGAATAAATATAAGGCATCAGTGTATATCTCAGATGATTCATTTGTACAAGAGCATCATAAAAAGGTATTTCTGTATTTTCAAAATGCCAAAGTTCTCTTCTGCAGTCTGTTCCATGCCCACGGAATACCGGAAGGAAGCATGCCCACTGATACCATCTGACGAACAATTCACGATATCCCAGATCCTCTGTTCCCGTATCATAATGTCCCTTCCAAAACCATAGATTACCATTCTTTACAAAAAATGCACCTATATCCACTGTCCAGAACGGCAGACCGCTGGCACTGAATTGTAAGCCTGCTGCAATCTGTTTTCGGAGTGTCTCCCATGAAGCCTCTATGTCTCCTGACCAGAGGACTGTTCCAAAACGCTGCTGCCCGGTCCATGCACTTCTGGTAAGATTAAAAACTCTTTTCTCATTATCCTGCTCCCCTCTTTGTCCCTCGTAAATTCCCTGTGCATGATATAACGCATAGGCATTTGTTTTTTCTGCGGGAAGATGGTTTTCCGTTGTTTCACAGTACTCGGCATACATTTTCGCCGGTTCTGTTCTTTCCACATGATTCCATTCCGGAGTAAATGGTTCACTGCTGTCACACCACCATGCATCAACCCCGTGCGCATACAGTCCTCTTTTTACTTGCTCCCAATACAGCTGTCTTCCTTCTGCGGATAAGGCATTATAAATGCTGCATCCCGGCAAAAGGAGCTGTCTTTCCGCAAATTCTTTATAATTCTCTGTCTCCTGATCCATGTTAGGCCATATGGACAGCATAAAATGCACCTGCTCTTCATGAAGCTGTTCCATCATATCGTCCGGATCCGGAAAGCGTGTTTCATCAAAGGTTTTCTGTCCCCAAAGATTGTCCTTCCACGAGCACCAGTCGAGAACAATTCCATCTATGCCAATATTGCGCTCACGATACTCCTTTACAGTATCCAGGATTTCTTTCTGGGTTTCATATCGTTCCTGAGACTGTATATATCCATATGCCCATCTTGGTAAAATTGTGGTCTTTCCGGTTAAGCTCCGATATTGTGCAATTACTCCATCCATGGTCTCACCATTGATAAAATAGAAATCCATTTCCGGATCTGCCTCAGTGTAAATATAAGAACCATATAATGTATCACTGAAAATCAACGGACTATAGGTGTCCACCAGTATTCCATATCCTAATGTAGAAACCAGCATCGGTATGGCTATCTTCCGGTTTGCCTGATGCAGGTACAGTGTCTGTCCGCGCAGGGAGGCAAATCCCTCCTCATGCTGTCCAAGTCCATATAAGGCTTCGTTTTCGGCCCATTCCAGATACATTCTTGTATGATAGCTTTTGCCAAGCGGTACTTTGGCAGCTTCCATAACTACCTCTTTATCCCCATCCGGTGTATGTACCTTCTCGATCCTGCTGCTTTGTGCTTCCAGTCTGTAAACCGTAAATTCCTCCAGATTTTTACTTTCCCGTTCCCGCTCCTTTAACAGCCGCTTTCCATGACTGTCAAAATAGCTGTAAGAAGCTGTCTTTTTATTAACAACAAGTGTAAGTCTTCTCATTTTCAGCCATATTTCCGTATCCGTTTCCATATAATTCCAATCCGGGAATACGGTTCTTAACAGCACTCCGGGCTTTTCTGTATTGCTGAACTCTTCCCCTTGTGTATAAGTCACCCTTATGACAGCGTCATTTTTCGGCTCTATTCTATGAATTCCAGCTTCAGAATAAAGATAAAGGGTGTTCTCTTTTCTTTCGGTTTTTTCAATTGCCCTGCTTTTTCCTTTCACGACATTCAGCATATCTTTTCCTCCATCGGGTAACATAACCCTTTCTTCATATTTTGAAAAACGACTCATCGTATTACGGATTCTAAGCTCTCACGATACTATTATTATAGTTCATCCGTTTTAGATTATTAGTATTACATCTGCCATTTTTCACAAAAATATGTCGTGTTATTGTAACTTTATCCGTTGTGGCAAAAGAAGTTCCTTATGCTTTCAGGAAATCTCAGAACACCGTCTTTTCTTAAACAATTCTGGATTTATGATATAGTTTCCAGATAACATTTTCCCAGACATATCTCTCCATCCGCCTGCTTCACAACCGTGAACTCTGCCAGTCCTCCGGTCTGACATTCCTCTTTTGTCTGTGCAGAGATCAGATTACCGAGAGAATAATAAATCAGCATTTTGTGTTGTGGCAGCTCCTTTTTCCATCCGACAGAATCTGCCTCATATGCCGTTCCATTATTTTCAACAATCTCCCACTTCTGCACGACATGGGGATGCGTTCCGATCACTGCATCGACTCCCTCCCGGTAAAAGAAGTCCCTGTAATATTCCTGCTGATCGTCAATTTCTGTTTCATACTCCGTTCCCCAGTGCACGAAAACCATAACCACATCTGCCCGGCTCTTTGCATAGGAAAGCTGCCGGTGCATACGTTCTTCATCTCCAAGCTTTTCTACCAGATAAGGATAGCCTTCCGGCTCCGGCATACCGTTTGTCCCATAGGTGTACCCAACAAAGGCAAAGCGGATTCCATTGATTTCCATGAATTTTACGGCAGCCTCCGGAGCTTCCCTGTAGCTTTTTGCAGACTGCACTCCCACATAGGAAATTCCCTTTTCATCCCAGAAAGCCGTCGTCATATTGATCCCGTAAATCCCCTGGTCCAGTGCATGATTATTGGCAAGGGTAATGAGATTGAATCCGGCTCTTTCCATGGCATCCCCTACTTCTGTCGGCGTTCCAAAGCGGGGATAGCCGCTGACTCTCTTGTGGTCTGTCACAAAAATCGTCTCCTGATTTACTGCTGCCAGATCTGCATTCTGAAGCTTATCCCGGACAGAGTCATAAAAGGAATCATATAAATTTCCTTCTGTCACTTCTCCGTCTCTCAGCTTCTTCTGTTCTGCTGCGAGCAGACTTAAATGGATCAGATTATCGCCTACACAGACCACCTGAGCCTGCTGCTCCTTTGACTCTCCTGCATATTTAAGTCCAAAGTCCTTCCAGATCCAGCAGGTACTTGTACTATCCCCAGCAATACGGTCTTTCCCGGTATAAATGGCAGGCTCAGCTCCTGCCTCGTTATTTTGTAAACCCTCACCGGTTTTTGAATCCTTCAGACGATATTGGTTGAGAATCAAACTGTTTTTTCTGCCCCGGGCAATTGACTCAATCTCTTTCCCAAGTGAAGAAGACATCCACACCGGTCTCATCACATCCGTACTGATATTGCGATCTCTGTCTTTTCCTTCTGCTGCTTCTTTTTCTATAATTTTGTCTGCTTCTTCATCCTGGGCTTTTACATATTCATTATTCTGTTCCGGATACTCCTGCAGCCGGTAAATGAAGATATGCTGCTCCAGACGGATGTCATTCTTTTTCTCCCAGATGGGAAGATGCCTGCCGTAGCTCCCATGCTTCCAGACAAGCAATACCAGCTCTTCCTGCTGATCCCTGTCAATATCCATTACCAGAACATCCTGCACCTGCCAATCCGCCGGAGTTTTCCATATGTACTCCGATTGATCTCTTTTCGTAAATCGATGACAGTCTCCGGTGTCCTCCATATCCGTTTTCACCACCCGGAGTGTCCGGTTTTTCAAAATCACCTCACAGCCTTCATAGGAAAACTCTCTTTCCTCCCAGAAAATCCAGCGGGGCAGAAAAGCTCCATACCACCACAAGGTGAAAACAGCAGTGATGCTTACCACCACTGCTATTCCACCTGCTATAATCCATTTTATATGCCGGACCGCCTTATCCGTCCCAGGAGTACCGGTAGCTCTTCGTCCAGGATGGCTGTTCCACTTCATTGTCATACTCATACTCCATATCGTCATTCAGTTCCATGCCGATCATCTGTCTCCATTCGGAGTCCGTCATCCGGCTGTCAATCGGTACCGTGAATTCATAATAACTGAATGTACCGCCTACCGCAAGCCGCAGCTTTCCATCCACCGGCACAACCACAGAAATTCTGGAAACTCCACCAATGGCTTCTTCCAGAATTGTGCCATTGGGATCGGTCGCAATATCCACAACAAGTGCTGCCGGGAACTCCCGTGAATCGACGTATTCCTCTGTGGTCTGATCCCGGATGGTCTCTTTCCAGAAGTGTTCCAGATTTCCGCCAAATGTCCGGATCAGCTCATAATCTTCATCGGTAACTGTACTGCCACCTTCCAGTTCCTTAATCGAAATTTCTGCAAGCTGATCAGATAACTGCTGCAGCTTCTCCAAATTCTCTTTATCCTTCGCAGAAAGAATACCAAACCGCTCCATTCCTTCAGAGGTATTCTTCGCAAGGCCGCCCAGCGCATGGAAGATCTCCGGTTCCGGCTCTACATAGCCCCGGTCATCCATCTCTTCCATACCGCCACCCATTTCGGCAAGCATCTGTTTCGAATACAGAACGGTATCGTGCTTTAACTCTGTATAACTTCCTAAGAAGCTTTCCAGATTCTTCTTCCGCCATTCCTCGTTACGCATAAACGATGGATACCCTTCATCCCGCTCCTCAAGCAATGGGCACAGTGTCTGTAACCATCCTGCATAAAGGCTGCCGTTCCACAGCGTATCGTCCGCATTCTGAACAGCATTCTGCAGCTTCTCCATATTTTCTGCATAGCCCTGATACTCGAACGCACCGTTATCTTCTAAAATTCTCTTCGCTGTATCCGAGCCCAAAACCGCCGGGACATCCATTGCCATCGGAAGCATTCTATTGCTTCCGTCTGCGTTTTCCCTGACCTTACTATAGGTTAGATTCGTAAAAATCGCTTCATCAAGGGTGAACCGCTGTCCCATAAAGCGGAAGCCCTTCGCTTCCTGGGTCTTATCCGTTTCACCGTTGTCATCCATAAAGACAGCAGAATTAATTGCCGGAGGATCAAGCTTTCCGGTAAGCTCATGGAAGGCATCAAATGCAGCCTCATTTCCTATCAGATTTCCGGTGCCCGCTCCGTCTCCATAAGCCTCACGGATTAACGGCGCATATTCATAGAATCCGGAATCATCACTTGCCCCTGCGAAAAAGGACGTAATGGTATATACCGCCTCCCAGTCCTGAAAGGCCTCATTGCTTAAGGCCATTGTCATAAGAAGTGCTGCCCGGTCGGTAAGCTCCTTCTTCTGTGCAAAATTTCTTCGTCCATACCACATCATTGCCCGGAAGTACTGCTCCAGTGCCTCCTCTCCCTCATAATAGCCACGTGGCTTATACTGGGAATAGTCCTCCATCTCTCCTTCAAAAAGTGCTGAATCATAGATGCCGTCCGCTGCTTCAATAAAGGACAGCTCCTGATCCACCGCGTTCTTCACTTCATCTGGAATCGAAATTGCTGCTTCATCCCCCATCAGGGAGACTCCAACTGCAAAAAATCCCACATTTAAAGCGGCTGCCTGTTCCCATTCACTTCCCTTTAATTCCTCATACTGCGTCAGGCAGGTCTGATACATGGAATGGCTCATTTCTTTTACCATGGAAGCAAGATAATCTCTTTCCGTTGTCCGCTGCAGCAGCGCAAAATACAGATGATAGGTATGCATCATCGAATCCACTGTCACAAAGCTCGGCACCTGACTATAGCGGTTGTATTCATACACATCAAAGAACTCGCTATAACCACTGTCCATCACAATAAAGTTATTGGCTGCAAGCTTCCCGGAAATATCCTCATCCGTATCATAAGCATAGAACTGTTCAAGGTTCTCAATGTTCGATAAATCAGGAGCTGTCTGATAAGCTGCTACCGATGGGGTATAGTCCCTTAACGGCTCCTGCGTACTAAGATCATTTAAGTAAATTCTCTGCTGTCCTGCCGCCTGATCCTGCAGCTTTACGGTTCCGTCACTGTCTGTTCCATCAGTTTTTTCCTGCGTTGCATCTTCCTGTGAAGACGGATCTTCCTGCTCCGAATCCTTATTCTGATCATAATATTCCTTTCCGGTTTCAACTGTCTGCTTTGCCAACTGTCCGAACGCCGAACATCCTCCTAAGGTACTGATTACCAGCACTCCCGATAAGACAAGCGCCAGCAGCTGTCTGTTCTTCATTGCCATATGCATCCTCCCTTTCTTACTCCTTATATGATTCGTTTACCTGCAAATTGCCCTTTACTAATGAAAAGTTCCTAGTAGAAAAACCGCCAGATTTGATTTGCAAATTTAGCGGTTATTTCGATCACTTCTTTATTATTTTAACATTATTGACAGCAATCCGTCAAACAGAGATTATTTCGGGAGTTCGACACTTCTTTTATCACTTTATAACTATTCTGAGCAGTTACCTTTTTTTCAAAAAATGCTCGCGATTGGGATAAATCTCACGGAAGGCTTCGAGAGCAGCCTTTCTTAGCGGTTCAAATTCCTTCTCCATCCGGAGAATATGCGGTGCATCAAATAAAAGCCGGCTCAATTGCTCTGCGATCTTTCCGGCAACACTTTCCTCAGACAGCTGTCCCATTCCGAAAAGAACGGAGGTAAAGCCACGTCCCCCGGTGCTGACCTCAATATAGGTTCTGCAGGTATTTTTAAGCTCCTGATAGATAAGCTCCTGCTCCATTTCCGTTTTCTGTTCAAATTGAAATAATTTTAAACCATGGACGGCCTCCATCGCAAGCTTTTTCTTTCTGCCGCCCCAATCCATGCCTCCACTTTCCGCAATATATTTCAGATTCATCAGGTAACCGACGTACGCATCCTTCCGCGGCTTTCCTTTACCATATCGGGCCTCCCAGAGCTGTTTACGCAGCCTGGCCTCTTCCCTTTCCGTTTCCCCTTCGTTTTCCGAAAGCAGCTGCTGCCTCTTCACCGGATCTGTCTGTGTATAAAAGCGTTCCAGCCAATTCTCCATATCTGTCTGTCCTTTCCGTGAAGGAACGGCCTCCCTCCGGCAGTTCCCCTCACCATTACTGCATTGCTTATTTACCGGTTCAGAAATTCTTCCACATTGGCAGCCGTAACCTTTTGATACGGCAGGAATATATATCGTTCATTTTCAAAGTCATAGCCCTCAGGCTCCTTCCCCTGAAACAAATCCATCGCCAGACGGGAAATCTGTTCGGCCTGTCCTGCCCTGTCATTATAAACTGTCCCCTGAATCAAATCGTTTTGGATTGCATCCAGGGCACTGTCCAATCCGTCTATCCCAAAAATGACCGGACGATTCTCCTTCGGATATCCGGATGCTTCATACGCAGCAACCGCCCCCATTGCCATCTCATCATTATTGGAAAGCACCAGTTCAATCTCATCCCCGTAGTGATGAATAAGCTGGGTCATCTTGTTTTCTGCCTGTCCCCGGTTCCAATTGGCAAACTGATAGCTGAGCTTCTCCAGCGTGATCCCCTGTTCCTGAAGGGTTTTTACCACACTGTCCGTACGGATGATCGCATCCTGATGCCCGGTTTCACCCTCGAGAAGAACATATTGGATCTTTCCGTCTGCATTCCGGTCCACCGAATGATCGGTTCGTATCACCTGTGCTGCAATTTCTCCCTGCATCGTACCGGACTGTCTGGCATCTCCACCGACATAATACAGCTTGTCCCATTGCATCAGATCCTCCCGTACCGGCTCACGGTTAAAGAATATAACCGGTATATTTTCGTTTTTGGCCATCTTGATGATGTTGGAAGGCTCCGTCCGGTCAACCAGATCGACCACAAGGATATCACAGCCTGCATCGAGTATTTCCTCTACCACCTCGTCCTGAAACTTCTGGTCATTCTTACCATCCCTTACCGTCATGATGATTTTCAGGGAATCGGTCTCATAATCCTCCAGATCCTCCTTCAGACAATCTGTAAGCGCATTGATAAAGGGGTCATCCTGTGTATAAAGTACTACTCCGACCCGGAGAACACTTCTTTGCGCTTCCTTGTTGCTGCCACATCCTGTCAGACATAACAGCACGCAGCAGACCAGCACGTATATGCTCCACCTAACCTTCATTGTACCCATCCTTTCCACACCATGTATTCTGCCGTATATTCTTCCATTTATATGATGCCGGGGTCAAAAGCCCCCGACTTTGATACCTACGGATTGCTTCGTGCTACGCACTCCCACAATCCTACCCAATATTCGCATATCGTGGGATTATCACATAGTTTACTTATGTGGTTAATCATACGTATGAAGAAACTGCTGTACCTCTTCCCTGAAAATATCCTCCTTATGCAGCAGCCGATAATCCGTCTCACGGTTTTTCATGGTATACAGCTGATTCTTCAGTGCACCGGAAATCTCCAGGACACTTTGATACCCCATATCATATCCGTCTGCAGCAACCAGCCCTTCCACCACAGCCTCGTCCAGATAGTATACACACTTGATACTGTTTCCGATTCCATAAATTCCCGGATGGTTTCCATTCTCCTGTGCATACATCCCGGCAATCTGTTCCAGTGCACTTGTTTCAAGTACAATCAGGTAATCGACCGCCTTCTCCTTTCTGAGCTTCTCCGTAATTGCCATATCATAGGTTGTATGGATATGAAACCGGATTTCGCAGCCGGTATCCGAAAGAGCGTCCAATACCCCCTTCGCACGCTCCCTGCTGCATTCTGTTTCTGCTAGTCCGCCTACAATTCCGATCCTTTTCCCGCGGATATTCTCCCGGCTTTTGAGATCTTCTCCCAGTGCATATCCCATACCGTAATTATCCGGCATCACGGCCGGAAGCTCCGGATATTGCGTCCTGTTCCCGTTCTCCGGTTCCTTAGGGACATCATTGGCAACCAGTAAAACCGGCTTCTGTGAACGGATCTCCCGAAGCATCGCTCCGGTATCCTCCCCCGGCGCTGCCTGGACAATAAAAGCATCCACCTGATTATCCAGCTGCTCGTAAATCAGACTTTTCTCTTCCTGTGCATCTTCAATTTCGTCGGTATTGCAGATAATCAGATGAATATTCCTGATCCCTGCTGCCTGCTTAAGACCGTTAATAAAAGAATCCCATTTTTCATCACCGGATTTTTCAACGATAACAGCTACCCGCTTCTGCGGTTTTTCACCGGAAAAAATCAGATGCATACACAGCAGAAGCAGTATAAAGAGGCAGATTTCCGACAATAGAAACGTCATTTTGGTTCTTTTCATGGTTCAACCTCATTTCTGGGCGGTTTTCCCGGTGCCTCCAGTATCTCACAGTTTTCTTTGGTATACGGTATGGCCGGCAGGTGAATGGTAACGGTAGTACCTTCATCCGGTTCACTTTCTACTTTGAGTCCGTATCTTACTCCAAACATCAGCTGTATACGGGTATGCACATTAATAAGCCCTACTCCCGAGCCATGCTTTGGCACCTTCTGATTATCTGTCAGAATATTTTCCACATCCTCACGCCTCATTCCCATTCCATTATCGGAAACCACCAGATAAATCTCCTCCTCCTTCTTAAAGCCTCTTACGAGGATTCTGGGATGGTCATCCTCATCCATATCTCCTACTCCATAATATATGGCATTTTCCAGAATCGGCTGCAGAATAAGCTTTACGGTACAGAACGGATATATCTCCTCTGAAACATCATATTCGGTTACAAACCGTTCCTTATAACGGTATTTTTGTATATTCATGTAATTCCGGCAATGCTGCAGTTCATCCTCAATCCGGATAATGGTCTTCCCTCTTGACAGACTGATCCGGAAAAGCCGTGCCAGCTCTGAAATCATGAAAACCGCATCCTGATTCCGGTTTCCCTCAATCATCCAGGTAATGGACTCCAGTGTGTTATAAAGGAAGTGGGGATTAATCTGGCTTTGCAAAGCTGCCAGTTCACTCTTTCTGCGCTCATTCTGCTGTTCCACAATTTCCTTCATCAGCCGCTCAATCTCTTCATATGATTTCTGGACAGAATTCCCCAGATGCCTGATTTCATATGAGCCCCCGATATAAATATCCGGTTTTTCCCCCGCCTCATATGCCGTTACGGAAGCATCCAGCTTCAGAATCGGACTTGAAATCTTTTTGGACACAATACGGTTTACTGCAAGCAGCATCATAATCAGCATGATTACAATGATCATCATGTAAATCCGGAACTTCTCCAGACTGTCTGTCCGGATATCCGGCAAAACGACACCCACCAGCTTCCATCCGGTATATGAAATGGTGTTGACAATCATGGTCTGCCTCTCTCCATGAGGACTGCGCAGATTCCTGTATATGCCGTCCTCACTGCTGCTTGCCAGTACTGAATTTTCCTGAAACAGACCATTACTGATTTCGTTGGCATATGGATGATAAATCAGCTTTCCCTCCCTGTCACACAGGTAATAATATCGTCCTCTGGTTCTGTCATTAATCCGGTCCATCATTTCTTCTATAAAGGAATATTTCATATCCACCAGCAAAATACCGTTTTCCGGACTGTCTCCATCAATCACATCCACTGCACGGCTTAAGGAAATTACCCAGTGGTACCGCTTTGCATCATCCTGAAATAAATCCTGCATATGAGGTGTGGAAAAATGCATATTTTCGATTTTCGCTTTTGCATTCTCAAACCAGGACTGCCTGCTGACCTCAACACCCTCCTTTTGGAGTGTGACAGGCTCTGCCACAAGCAGCTCTCCCTCCATGTCATAAAGTGCGATACTCTGTATTTTATCCTTATTGGAATCATAAAGGAGACTGAGCTCCTGATTGAACTCCGGACTGGATATATCCAGCGCCTGTATAATGTTATAATTGGCAGTATCAGAAATCTGTCTCATACTCTTCAGATACTGTTCCATGGAATTCACAATGGTTTCCATCATATTCTGTGCATCCCGGACATCATTCTGGCGCATAGCTGTTTCATACCGGTTATAAAGCAATAATCCCATGGAGATTGAGGTAATCACAGTCATCAGGGAAAGCACCGTCATAATGACCGACTGAATATCCGAAGCTCTTCTTTTTTTCTTCATCATACTTATTTTCCTATATGTTCAGTGCGGTATTTGGAGGGTGACATTCCATATTTACGCTTAAAAACATAGCTGAAATAATTAGCATCCTCATATCCGACATGCTCTGCAATTTCATAGCTCTTTTCATTGGTTTCCAGAATCAGCCGGACTGCCTGCTGCATCCTGTAATCTGTCAGATACGTGATAAATGAAATACCGGCTTCCTTCTTAAAAATAGATGAAAAATAGGAATTCGACACACCAAGACCCGAACACACCGTATCCAGGGACAGACCGGCATCCGAGTAACGATCACGGACAATATTTTTGGCTTCTGAAATCAGATAACGGAGCGAGGAGTTTCTGGCATTTTTCAGTTCATCACTGATCGATAATGCCACACTGATCAGCCAGGCCGATAATGCATTCTTATCCATCTTCGGAATCTCCTCATAGGCATTCCGGACTTCTCCGGTATGATCTTCAAATTTTATATAGTTATTTCCACAGAAGCGGTACAAATGCCCGACAATTTCCATAACCGTAAAATTATGCTGCATAATTGTTTTTGCATTATCCTTAAGCTCATTTACAAGAGAAAGCACTGCATGCTCAATGTCTTCACGCACACCGATATGAATCGCCTTAAACACTCCATTCATGTCTATATCCTCCGGCTGCATGGAAAGCTCCTGGCCCTTCGGTGCAATATCTGCAATGTTGATTGAGCGTCCGGCTCCATATATCACACGATAGGAAAGCGCTTCCCTTGCCCCCTCGTAGGAATAACGCAGAGAGGCCAAGTCCTCACACGCCTTGCCGAGTCCTACGGTTACAACTGCACCGAAAAAGCGGTCTGCCCACTTGCAGAAGCGGTCACATTCATCCGTCAGTCTCGTAATTTCGCTCTCTCCCTCAAGATTCACCAGCATAACGATGTTTCCAAGATAAGTAAAATATCTGCAATCCCACTTTTCCTTAAACCGTTCCTTCGCTTCCCTCTGCACTGATACGGAAAGAAGGAGAGGTGTCATATTATCCGGGACATGATTTTCCGAGATGTGCAGAACGGCACAGCAAAAATATGGCCCCGACAGGGAAATCCGGTAATCACCCAGAAATTTACAGATTTCACCTTCCGTAATCCGTCCCTCGATCAGTGAATAGAAAAAGTTCGTCTGCAATACCGGAAGGGAATCGGTATAGTACTGCTCCAGCTTCCTGACATTTAATTTTTCTTCCCGCTCCTTATCAAGGACATCCTTTAAGCGCTTCAGACAGTCCGATAGCTCGTTGGCATTCACCGGCTTCAGAATGTATTCCTCGATTTCAAGGTGAACCGCTTCCCTGGCATATTCAAACTCATCAAATCCGGTAAGAATTAAAATCCGCATATCCGGATTATCCTGCTTCAGATTACGTGCCAGCTCCAAACCGTCCATATAGGGCATTTTAATATCCGTAATCACAACATCCGGCTGCATTTTCTCTGATATCTCCAGTGCCTTTACCCCGTTCCTTGCCTTTCCGATTACTTCAAACCCCATCTCATTCCAGCTGATCCTGTGTTCAATTGTGTCCATAACCTCTTCTTCGTCATCTACAAGAAGCACCTTGTATGTCAGCATCTGTACCCCTCCATGTTGTTGCAAAATGGCACGAATTCACTGAATCATAAATTCATGCCATCTTTCTTTACTGCTATTCTTTATTTCCTCAGTCATCTCGCAAATCCGCACTTCGTGCTCTCCTTCCTGCTTCGCAGGATATTTGCTCGTTAATGAGCCCTGAAAACCAAATGTCTGCTTCGCAGCCGCTTGGTTTTCCTTGGGCTCTTTAT
>Ga0129312_1000120_pt1 | contig 80133 bp, 67 predicted proteins | sample O827metagenome_FD_94434 | JGI IMG/M metagenome (GOLD analysis project Ga0129312, IMG submission 94434) | Orangutan group fecal microbial communities from Wisconsin, USA - O827 metagenome | ecosystem: Host-associated > Mammals > Digestive system > Large intestine > Fecal | place: USA: Wisconsin... | reverse complement strand
GTGAAAAAGATAGATTTTGAATTTGTGGCGGAGTTTGTTTTAAAGAGCTATTTTGAAATATTCTAAAATTTCTGAAAAAAATTGCAATTCGTTCTTTGCGAGTTGCTTTTTTTATGATATACTGTCAGTAACAATAATCATGGGGGCATTTGCGTTATTTGTGAAAAGGTGAGTGCCTAATATTAAATTGTTAGTATTTATTTATTATAAACGGAGGGCTGAAAGCATGAGTACTACTTCAAAAGCGAGTCAAAGAATTACTGCTTTGCTCGATGACAACAGTTTCGTTGAAATTGGCGGACTTGTGACTGCAAGAGCAACTGATTTCAACATGAAACCAACCGAAACTCCTTCTGACGGTTGTATCACCGGCTACGGAGTGATTGACGGTAATCTTGTGTATGTATATAGTCAGGACGCGTCCGTGATGAACGGCAGTATTGGCGAGATGCATGCAAAGAAAATTGCCAACCTCTATGATTTGGCAATGAAGACAGGAGCGCCTGTTATTGGCTTGATTGATTCTGCCGGACTTAGACTACAGGAGGCGACTGACGCTTTAGCTGCATTTGGCACAATCTATTTAAAGCAGACAATGGCTTCAGGGGTGATTCCTCAGATTACTGCAATTCTGGGAACCTGTGGTGGCGGACTGGGTCTGTTCCCCACAATGACAGACTTCACCTTTATGGAGGAGAAGAATGCCAAATTATTTGTAAATGCGCCTAATGCTTTGGACGGCAACGTAATCACCAAGTGCGATTCCTCTTCCGCAGCATTCCAGTCTGAGGAGAGCGGTATTGTGGATGTGGTAGCTGACGAGGCAACAATTTTTGCACAGATTAGAGAACTGGTAGGTCTGCTTCCTGCCAACAATCAGGATACAATGAGCTTTGATGAGTGTACTGATGATTTGAACCGTGTATGTGCGGACATTGCAGGCTGTGTGGGAGATACCTCCATTGCATTGTCCATTCTTGCAGACAATAACCGTTTCTTTGAGGTGAAGTCAGGCTATGCCAAGAATATGGTGACAGGCTTTATCCGCTTGAACGGTGTGACTGTGGGTGCTGTTGCTAACCGCTCCGAGATTTGTGACGAAGAGGGGAAGGTAGCAGAGAAGCTTGGTGCAGTTCTTACCAAGAAGGGCTGCGACAAGGCTGCTGATTTTGTTAATTTCTGTGATGCATTCGGCATTCCGGTTTTGACCCTTACCAACGTAACCGGCTATGAGGCAACTCTCTGCTCCGAGAAGGGCATTGCAAAGGCTGTTGCAAGGCTTACATATGCGTTTGCAAATGCAACGGTTCCCAAGGTGAACGTAATTATTGGAAAAGCCTACGGCACGGCTTATGTGGCTATGAATTCCAAGGCAATCGGTGCAGATATTACCATGGCATGGCCCAATGCAGAAATCGGAACCATGGATAGCAAGCTTGCCGCAAAGATTATGTATGACGGTATGGGCGCTGATATAATTAATGAGAAGGCGGCAGAGTACGAGGCATTGCAGCTTAGCGTAACAAGTGCTGCCAAGAGAGGATATGTGGACCAGATTATCGATGCAGCAGATACGAGAAAGTATGTAATCGGTGCATTTGAAATGTTATTCACAAAGAGTGAAGACCGTCCTGCAAAGAAGCACGGAACAGTCTAGAAAGGGTGATTATAGTATGAAGAAATTTTTTAGCTTGTTATGCATGATTACCTGTATCTTTGGATTAACAGCCTGCGGCAGTGAAGAAAAACTGACAGAATATGAGACATATAAGCTTGAAGGTGCCAAGCAGAAAGCTTCTCAGAATATTATTCCATTATTGCAGTCATTGGCTGATGACGAAAGAATAGGGGAATTGTCTGAGTACACCAAAGAAGAGCTGGAGTATGTGTTTCAGAATTCAGGCTATTTGAGCGTTGACGGTGCTTCCATAATAAAAGCGCTGGATTCCTTTCAGTCTGCAATGGAGGTAATGGGTGAGATAACCGCAGTAGGAGAGGCAACTGCCGAGTTTGATGATGACCAAATCATTGTGTATGTACAGGTAAGCGGTGCGAATAAAAACGCTGAGGCAGAGATTATTTTGTCCAATGATATGTTCATGGAGCTGGAGAGTGCTTCCCTGAATCCTATTTCTTCCATGGGAGAGCTTATGGGAAAGGCTGCACTTAACACTCTGTTGGGTATGGGTACCGTATTTTTGGTATTGATTCTCATCAGCCTGATTATTTACTGCTTTAGCTTAATTCCTAAGATTCAGAGTAAATTGTCAAAGAAAAATAATAAGGAAGTAGATTCAACAGGTATCGACAATGCGGTTGCACAGATTGCAAAGCAGGAGGAGAGCAGAGACGAGACTGATGATTTGGAGCTGGTTGCCGTGATAGCCGCAGCCATTGCTGCAAGTGAGGGAGCTGCTTCTACGGACGGCTTTGTTGTTCGTTCTATTCGCAAGGTAAATAAGGGCAGAGTTTAATGCCTGCAACATTCATATTAAGAAATGCATATTTTATGGAGGAATGAAAAATGAAAAATTACACCATTACCGTTAATGGAAACGTATATGACGTAGTAGTAGAGGAGGGCGCATCTACAGGAGCACCCGTAGCAGCGAAGGCTCCCGCAGCACCTAAGGCAGCTCCCAAGGCAGCTCCCGCAGCAGCACCTGCAGCAGGCGGAGCAGCAGGAAGCGTTAAGATTGAAGCCGGTGCAGCAGGTAAGGTATTCAAGGTAGAGGCAAGCGTAGGTCAGGCTGTAAAGGCTGGCGACCCTGTAGTTATCCTTGAGGCTATGAAGATGGAAATTCCCGTTGTAGCACCTCAGGACGGAACCGTAGCAAGCATCAATGTATCTGTTGGTGACCCTGTTGAAGCCGGAGCATTACTGGCAACCATGAACTAATCAATACTGATTAGAGTCAAGAGCAGAACAACAGGAGGTCGACAAATGGAGTATGTATTAAATACATTCAGCAATCTGATTCATCAGACGGCGTTCTTTAACCTGACATGGGGAAATTACGTCATGATAGCGGTTGCGTGCTTTTTTCTTTATTTAGCTATTCGCCATGGGTTTGAGCCTCTGCTTTTAACCCCGATAGCATTCGGTATGCTGTTAGTTAATATTTATCCGGATATTATGATTGCTCCGGAAGCAGCAGCAAACGGTGTGGGCGGATTACTGCATTATTTTTATATTTTGGACGAGTGGGCAATCCTGCCTTCTCTGATATTCATGGGTGTAGGTGCCATGACTGACTTTGGACCGCTGATTGCAAATCCCAGAAGCTTTCTTTTGGGAGCAGCAGCACAGTTTGGTATTTTTGCCGCATACTTTGGAGCGATTGCTTTAGGCTTCAATGATATGGCTGCTGCTGCAATTTCCATTATCGGTGGTGCAGATGGTCCTACCTCAATTTTCTTGGCAAGTAAGCTGGGACAGACGGCGATTATGGGTCCTATTGCGGTGGCTGCATATTCATATATGTCACTGGTGCCTATTATTCAGCCCCCGATTATGAAGCTGTTTACAACTGAGAAGGAAAGAAAGATTAAAATGAGCCAGCTTCGCCCCGTATCCAAGCTGGAGAAGATTCTTTTCCCTATTGTTGTTACGATTGTGGTTGGTTTGATTCTGCCTACAACAGTTCCGTTGGTAGGTATGCTGATGCTTGGTAATCTGTTCAGAGAATCAGGCGTGGTAAGACAGCTTACAGATACAGCTTCCAATGCATTAATGTATATTGTAGTTATTCTGTTAGGTACTTCCGTAGGAGCAACTACCAGTGCAGAGGCATTTTTGAACTTTGACACCTTAAAGATTGTTGGACTTGGTCTGGTTGCCTTTATGTTCGGCACTGCAGCCGGTGTTCTTTTCGGTAAGCTGATGTGTATTCTCACAAAGGGTAAGGTAAATCCTCTTATCGGCTCTGCAGGTGTATCTGCGGTGCCTATGGCTGCTCGTGTATCACAGAAGGTCGGTGCGGAAGCAGACCCTACCAACTTCCTGCTTATGCACGCTATGGGTCCTAACGTAGCCGGCGTTATCGGAACTGCCGTAGCTGCCGGAACCTTCATGGCCATATTCGGTGTATTCTAAAGCCTGCGGTTTGCGAATACACAGCTTTAACGTAGAAAAACATTTTAAAAATAATGGAGGAATTCGTAAATGTCAGAACAAGTTAAAAAACCGATTAAAATTACGGAAACAATATTGCGTGATGCACACCAGTCTCTGATTGCTACCAGAATGCCTACCGAGTTTATGCTTCCTATCGTAGATAAGATGGATAAGGTCGGCTATCATTCGGTAGAGTGCTGGGGTGGTGCAACCTTTGATGCCTCCCTTCGTTTCCTGAAGGAGGACCCATGGGACAGACTTAGAAAGCTGCGTGACGGCTTTAAGAACACAAAGCTTCAGATGCTGTTCCGCGGACAGAATATTTTGGGCTACAGACCCTATGCAGATGATGTTGTAGAGTATTTCGTTCAGAAGTCTATCTCTAACGGTATTGATATTATCCGTATTTTCGACTGCTTAAATGACCTTCGCAACCTACAGGCGGCTGTTGACGCTACAAATAAGTTCAAGGTACAGGAGGGCAGAGGTCATGCGCAGGTCGCACTGTCCTATACCTTAGGCGATGCCTATACCTTAGAGTATTGGACAGACATGGCTAAAAAAATTGAGGAGATGGGTGCAGATTCCATCTGTATCAAGGATATGGCAGGTCTTCTTGTTCCTTATAAGGCATCTGAGTTGATTGCTGCCATGAAGAGTGTTACCAAGCTCCCTATACAGCTGCATACACATTACACCTCCGGTGTGGCAAGCATGACTTATTTGAAGGCTGTAGAAGCAGGTGTTGATGTGATTGATACCGCCATGAGTCCTTTTGCAATGGGAACCTCTCAGCCTGCAACTGAGGTTATGGTTGAAACCTTTAAGGGAACTCCTTATGATACCGGCTTTGACCAGAATCTGCTTGCTGAAATTGCTGATTACTTCCGTCCTTACAGAGATGAGTGCCTTGCAAATGGCCTGCTCAATCCCAAGGTTATGGGTGTTGATATCAAGACTCTGCTTTATCAGGTGCCCGGCGGTATGCTTTCCAACATGGTTAGCCAGTTAAAGGAGCAGAACGCAGAGGATAAGTATTATGACGTACTTAAGGAGATTCCTCAGGTTCGTAAGGATTTGGGCGAGCCGCCGTTAGTTACCCCTTCTTCCCAGATTGTTGGTACGCAGGCAGTATTCAACGTGCTTATGGGTGAGAGATACAAGATGGCTACCAAGGAGACAAAGGCTGTTCTTCGCGGTGAATACGGTCAGACTGTTAAGCCTATGAGTCAGGAGGTTATCGACAAGGTTATTCCCGGCGAGGAGAGGATTACCTGCCGTTATGCAGACCTGTTGGACAACGAGCTTGATAAGCTTGAGGGTGAGATGAAGGAATGGAAGCAGCAGGACGAGGACGTACTCAGCTACGCTCTGTTCCCTCAGGTTGCAACTGACTTCTTCAAGTATCGTCAGGCACAGCAGGAAAAGGTTGACATGACTCAGGCCGATACCAAGAATGGTGCATATCCTGTTTAGTTTCTGATTTAAATAATTTAATATCAGGGGAGCTTGTAAATGCAGGCTGAGAGGAAGTAATCGAACTTCGACCCTTTAACCTGATGTGGGTAATGCCAACGTAGGGAGTAGAGCTGTTTACTTTGAGACGGAGAATACTTACAGGGTATTTTCCGTCTTTTTGTTTCATGGAAATTGTATAGAATTACACTTGTATTGAGCAGCACTGTGAGAATATACCAAAGTGCGGAAATGAGGAAAAATGTATAAGACACAGATGGAAGCAGCCCGTAAGGGAATTTTGACAGAAGAAATGGAAAAGGTGGCAAAAAAGGAAAATTTGGAGCCAAAGAAGCTGCAGGAGCTTATGGCACAGGGGAGAGTAATTATTCCCTGTAATAAAAAGCATAGGGCTATAGAGCCGAACGGTATCGGTGAAATGCTAAAAACCAAAATCAACGTGAATTTGGGAACCTCCAGAGACAGCTCTGATTTAAAAATTGAGCTTGAAAAGGTACAAAAGGCGGTGGATATGGGAGCTGAAGCAATTATGGATTTAAGCTCTTTTGGTGACACCCGGAGGTTTCGTCAGATGCTGACAGAAAAATGTCCTGCCATGATTGGAACGGTTCCTATTTATGATGCGGTGGTATATTATCATAAGCCCTTGATAAAGATTACCTCCGAGGAATGGTTGGATATTGTCCGCATGCACGCAGAGGACGGTGTGGACTTTATGACGATTCACTGTGGTATTAATAAGGAAAATGCTCAAAAATTTAAGCAGAATAAGCGCCTGACAAACATTGTATCCAGAGGGGGCTCTATTATTTTTGCATGGATGGAAATGACAGGGGAGGAGAATCCCTTTTATGAGCATTTTGATGAAATTCTTGAAATATGCAGGGAGTATGATGTGACCTTAAGCTTGGGAGACGCCTGCCGTCCGGGCTGCATTGCAGATGCTACTGATGCGTCACAGATTGAAGAACTGATTACGCTTGGAATGCTTACCAGACGGGCGTGGGAAAAGGACGTTCAGGTAATGATAGAGGGACCGGGACATATGCCTCTGAATCAAATTGCCGCTAACATGGAAATTCAAAAAACACTTTGCCATGGTGCCCCCTTTTATGTGTTAGGTCCCTTGGTTACTGATGTGGCACCAGGCTATGACCATATTACATCTGCTATCGGCGGGGCTGTCGCAGCTGCAAATGGTGCCTCCTTTCTCTGCTATGTAACGCCGGCAGAGCATTTAAGACTTCCTGATGTGGAGGACGTGAAGGAGGGAATTATTGCGGCACGAATAGCGGCTCATGCAGCGGATATCGCAAAGGGGCTGCCCGGTGCGGCAGACTGGGATTATCAGATGAGCACTGCGCGCAAAAGACTGGATTGGGAGGCAATGTTTTCCCTTGCCATAGATCCTGAAAAAGCACGCAGATACAGAGAATCTGCCAAGCCGGAGAAGGAGGATACCTGTAGTATGTGCGGTAATTTCTGCGCAGTGAAAAATATGAATAGAATTCTGGACGGCGAGCAGATTTCTATTTTTGATGAATAATGGTTGGAAAAACGATTTAGGTGGAAGATTGGCTATGAAGAATTTTTCGAGAGAAAATCTGCTCTTATATGCGGTGACAGACAGGACTTGGCTTAATGGCAGTACTGTGGAATGTCAGGTGGAAGAGGCGCTTAAGGGCGGTGCAACCTGTATACAGCTTCGTGAAAAGACACTGGATAAGGGCGCTTTTTTGGAGGAAGCAAGAAGAATAAAGCAGATATGTGAGAGATACAAAGCGCCTCTTCTGATTAATGACAGCGTAGAGATTGCGCTTGCGGCGGGAGCGGACGGAGTACATGTAGGTCAGAAGGATATGCTGCCTGTTAAAGTGCGGGAAATACTGGGAGAAGATAAAATAATCGGTGTTTCTGCAAGAACTGTGGAGCAGGCATTGCGAGCAGAGGCGGAGGGCGCAGATTATCTTGGAGTAGGTGCAGTCTTTGGTACAAGTACTAAGGCAGACGCACAGGCAATTTCAAGAGAGACATTACAGGATATTTGCAGGGCAGTGCGAATCCCTGTGGTGGCAATCGGAGGCATTCATGAGAAGAATATAACCAAGCTTGCGGGAACCGGGATTGCCGGTGTGGCTGTAGTTTCTGCAATTTTTGCCAGTGATGACATTAAGGAGGCATGCAAAAGGCTGAGAGAACTGGCATGGAAGCTATAGAATTGGCTTTGGCTGAAGAAGGGAGAGAATATGTACAAAGTGCTATCCATAGCCGGCTCTGATTGCAGCGGAGGTGCCGGCATTCAGGCAGATATTAAAACAATAACCGCACATAAAATGTATGCAATGAGTGTGATTACAGCCTTGACAGCTCAAAATACCACAGGGGTATATGATATATGCAGGGTCTCGGCGGAATTTGTAAAAAAGCAGTTGGATTGTGTTTTTGAGGATATTTTTCCCGATGGGGTAAAAATCGGCATGGTTGCAGACTTTGGAATTATTCAGGCAATTTCAGACAGTCTTGCCCGATATCAGCCAAGAAATGTGGTGGTGGACCCGGTGATGGTTTCTACCAGCGGACGTACATTACTTTCGGACGAAGCGCTGGTAGCATTGCAGAGAGAGCTTTTCCCCAAGGCATCACTGATTACGCCCAATATACCGGAGGCAGAGGTGCTGTGCGGATTCCCCATTGAAGCAAGAAGCGATATGGAACGGGCAGTAAAAGAGCTGTGGCAGCGCTTTGGTGTTCCGGTGCTTCTAAAGGGTGGGCATTTGAAGGAGGAAGCACCGGATTGCCTTTTTGACGGAAAAAGAGAGCGTTTTTATGTCAAGGAGCGCTTAAATAATCCGAATACTCATGGCACCGGCTGTACTCTGTCATCTGCCATTGCCTGTAATTTGGCTAAGGGGCTTTCTTTGGAGCAGAGTGTTGAGAGGGCAAAGGAATATCTGACGGGTGCCATTGCTGCGGGGCTTGATTTGGGGGCAGGAGCAGGACCCTTAAATCACGTTTATGCCATAAGTGATTGAAAGGACTTGACAAAATGTATATCCGGCAAGTAAAATAACAAGTGTTATAAAAGCGCAGGGACATATGATAAAAGAGTCCGCCGGACAGGAGAATGATAGAAGCTATGGCTCGTAAGGAAAGTATTACCATTGAAAATATTTTAGACACCGCTTTTGCTATGACAAGGGAGGAGGGCTTCCAAAATGTTACGGCAAGAAAGGTGGCTGCAAAAGCAGGCTGTTCTACGCAGCCTATTTTTCGTGTATATAAAAACATGGAGGAGCTGTGGAATGCGGTATATCTGAAGGCGGCTTCCTTTTTTCAGGATTATTACAGTCTTTATCCCAGAACAGGCAAGGCTCCCTTTTCTAATTTGGGAATGGCTTATATTGCCTTCGCAAGGGAGGAAAAGCATCTTTTTGAGCTTTTATTTATCTCTGATGTAGAGAATAAAAAGAGTATGTATGAGCTTTTGAACGGGGAAGCAGGAAATGTGGTTTACGAGATAAATCTTGCGACTGCCATGGGCTGCCCTAATGCAGGGGAGTTATTTATGAAAATGTGGATTTTCATACATGGCGCGGCGTGCATGACACTTACGGGTGATTATGATTTGTCGGACGTGGAGACACTAGAGCTGTTGGAGCGCTCCTATGAAGCCTTTGCAGGTCAAAAATAAGGTGAGGAGCAGGAGAGATTATGAAAAAACAGTATGACATATTGAGTAGAATTAGTGAGAATTATGACAAAATGAGTAAAAGCCACAAGGCGATTGCAAATTTTATATCCCAGCACTATGAGCAGGCGGTTTTTATGACGGCGGCAAAGCTTGGCGAGACGTTGGGAATCAGTGAGTCTACGGTAGTTCGCTTTGCTTCGGGCATTGGCTATGACGGTTATCCCAAATTTCAAAAGGCTTTGGAGGAGTGTGTTCAGAGTAAGCTGAGCAGCATACAAAGAATTGATGCAAAATACGGTAACAGCTCACAGTCGGAAATTTTAACCTCCGTGCTAACGGCGGATATTGAAAAGCTTCAGGATACGATACAGAATTTGGACCCGGCGGCGTTTGAAACAGCTGTAACAACTATTCTTGAGGCGGATACCATTTATATCATGGGTCTGAGAAGCAACGAACCCTTGGCGGCATTTCTGCATTTTTATCTGAATATGATTCGCGGTAATGTGCGTCTTCTGAATACCACAAGCGTCAGCGAGACCTTTGAACAGATGATGCATATCAGCGAGAAGGACTGTTTTATCGGAATCAGCTTCCCCAGATATTCCATGAGAACCTTAAAGGCTATGGAGTTTGCTAACGATAGAAATGCCAAGGTAATTGCCATTACAGACAGCATTCATTCTCCCATGAATCTGTATTCCTCCTGCAATCTGCTTGCAAGGAGTGATATGGTGTCTATTGTGGATTCACTGGTGGCTCCCTTAAGTGTGATTAACGCATTGGTGGTGGCACTCTGTCTAAAATGCCCTCAGGAGGTCAAGCGGAATCTGGAAATGCTGGAGGAGGTCTGGAACAATTATCAGGTATATCTGAATGATGAAATTAACTTTATTGATGATGAACCAATGCTGAATTATTCCCTTAGAAGAGAGGAGTAGCATAGGGCTGCGCTTGAGGATTTTAACTGAAGCCGGTATTTTGAACTGTTATGCCGGCATGGAGACTGATATGAGAAAGGTAATTGTAATCGGCGGCGGAGCGGCAGGCATGATGGCGGCGATTTCAGCAGCAGAGCAGGGCAATAAGGTCTGTCTGCTTGAAAAAAATGAAAAGCTTGGGAAAAAGCTTTTCATTACCGGAAAGGGTAGATGTAATGTTACCAATGCCGCAGATATGGAAACGCTTTTTGAAAATGTATGTACTAATGAGAAATTTTTATACAGTGCATTTTATCAATATGACAATCAGGCAGTGATGGACTTTTTTGAAAAGGCAGGCTGTCCCCTAAAGGTAGAGCGTGGAGAAAGGGTATTTCCTGTGTCTGACCATTCTTCAGATATTATCGGAGCGCTTTTACGGGAATTAAAAAGGCACGGGGTGGAAATCCTGTTGAATACGCAGGTGCAGGAGCTTATGGTGGAGAAGGCTTCCGGCGTGGAAGATGAGAAAGAAACAGAGTTTAAGGGGATTAAGCTTGCGGACGGCAGAGTGATTTGCGGTGACAGCTGTATTGTTTGTACGGGAGGTGTTTCGTATCCAAGTACAGGCTCCACTGGAGATGGCTATCGCTTTGCAGAGGAGACAGGTCACAGACTGGTAGAATGTAAGCCGGCGCTGGTGCCGCTTGAAACACAGGAGGACTGGTGCAGAGAGGTTATGGGACTTTCCCTGCGAAATGTTGCGTTGCGACTTGTATGCGGAAAAAAGGAAATTTATCAGGGCTTCGGAGAAATGCTGTTTACCCATTTTGGAGTCAGCGGTCCCTTAATTCTCAGTGCCAGTAGTATTTATGCAAAGAAAAAGTCAGATAAGGAACCGGTGAGACTTTATATTGATTTAAAGCCCGCGTTAGATGCAGAGCAGCTGGACAAGCGGCTTTTGCGGGATTTTGAGGAGAATAAAAACAGACAGTTTAAAAATTCTTTGGGCGGACTTTTTCCGACAAAGCTGATACCGGTTATGATACGGCTTTCCGGCATTAATCCTGATAAAAGAGTAAATGAAATTACGAAGGAGGAGCGGAGGGCATTGGTGGCACTGATGAAGTCGCTTCCTCTTACCGTTACGGGAACCCGTTCCTTTGCGGAGGCAATTATTACCCAGGGAGGTGTGTCGGTTAAGGATATCAATCCCTCCACCATGGAGTCTAAGAAAGTAAAAGGACTTTATTTCGCGGGGGAGGTACTGGATTTGGACGCCTTGACAGGAGGGTTTAACCTACAGATTGCGTGGTCTACTGGATATTTAGCAGGAATAAATGCATAAAATTTTGGCAGCATATAAAATATTGCCGGAACGGAGGATAAAATGAGTTATAATGTTGCAATAGACGGACCTGCGGGTGCAGGGAAGAGTACCATAGCAAAGGCTGTGGCAAAAAAAATGAACTTAATATATGTGGATACGGGTGCCATGTATCGCGCAATGGCGCTGTTTATGCTGAGAGAGGGAGTAAACCCACAAGATGCAGAGGCAGTCAGCACAAAGTGCCGGGAAGCAGACATTACCATAGGCTATGAGGATGGCGTGCAGGTAGTATATTTAAACGGAGAGAACGTAAATGCTTATTTGCGTACCGAGGAGGTGGGCAATGCGGCCTCTGTCACAAGCTCACAGGGCGCAGTCAGAAAAAAGCTGGTGGAGCTGCAGCAGGCGCTTGCCGCAAAAAGCGACTGTATTATGGACGGGAGAGATATCGGAACCTGCGTACTGCCTAAGGCACAGGTAAAAATTTATCTCACTGCAAGCAGTGATGTGAGGGCAAAAAGACGCTTTGAGGAGCTTGCCGCAAAGGGGGAACCCTGTGATTTGACAAAAATCAAGGCAGACATTGAGGAGCGGGATTATCGGGATATGCACAGGGAAAATTCCCCCTTAAGACAGGCAGAGGACGCAGTTTTGGTGGATACCTCGGATATGACTGTTGAAGAAGTAATTGAAAAGATAGCAGGTATGTGCAGGAGAAGCTGAGCGTCAGTGTGAGAAAAGCAGCAGGGTACTTGCCGGTAGTTTAGATTGGAAAGGAAGCTAGCCCATGGAAGTCAGACTTGCCGAATGCGCCGGTTTTTGTTTTGGCGTAAAGCGTGCGGTAGAATCCGTGTATGAACAAATAAAAACAGGGAAAACTATATATACCTACGGACCCATTGTTCATAATGAAGAGGTTGTAAGAGACCTGCAGGAAAAGGGTGTAAAGGTTATTGAGAGTAAGGAGGAGCTCTTAGAGCTGTCTGAGGGCAGTGTGATTATCAGAGCTCACGGTGTCCCTAAAGAAATTTACGAAATTTTGGAGAAAAAAAGGCTGGAATGTATAGATGCCACCTGCCCTTTTGTAAAGCGGATTCACAAAATCGTGGATAAAGAGAGCAGCGAGGGGAAGCATATTATTATTATCGGTAATCCCGGACACCCTGAGGTGGAAGGCATTATGGGCTGGTGCAGAACCCCGGCAACCGTGCTGGAAACTCCGGAGGAAGCCATAAAATATACCCCGCCTGCGGATAAGGAGATATGTATCGTCTCTCAAACGACATATAACTACAAGAAATTTCAATATATAGTTGAAATTTTTCAGAAAAAAGGTTACAATGATAGTGTTGTGAATACTATCTGTAATGCAACGGAGGAACGCCAGCGTTCGGCAGGGAGTCTTGCGGCAGAGGCTGACGTTATGATAGTGATAGGAGGTAAGCATAGCTCCAATTCGAGAAAGCTTTATGAGATTTGCAGCAGGGAGTGTGCCAACACCTATTTTATACAGACACTGGATGACTTGCATTTAGAGCTACCTAAAGCTGTTCGCCTGGTGGGTATTACTGCTGGGGCTTCCACCCCAAATAAATTAATCGAGGAGGTTCAAAATTATGTCAGAATTAACTTTTGAACAAATGTTGGAAGAATCATTAAAGACAATACATGCAGGAGAGGTAGTCGAAGGAACGGTTATCGATGTAAAGCCGGATGAAATCATCCTTAACATCGGATACAAGTCAGACGGTATTCTTACAAAGAATGAATACACCAATGATTCCAGCGTAGATCTTACTGCTGTAGCTAAGGTCGGCGATACCATGGAGGTAAAGGTACTTAAGGTAAATGATGGTGAAGGACAGGTACTTCTGACCTACAAGCGCCTTGCTGCCGACAGAGGAAACAAGAGAATTGAAGAGGCATTTAACAACAAAGAGGTATTAAAGGCTACCGTTTCACAGGTGCTTGACGGAGGACTCAGCGTTGTTGTTGATGAGGTGAGAATCTTTATCCCTGCAAGCCTTGTTTCTGATACCTATGAGAAGGATTTGACCAAGTATGCAGGTCAGGAAATCGAATTTGTTATCAGCGAGTACAATCCTAAGAGAAGAAGATATATTGGTGATCGCAGACAGCTTATTACTGCTCAGAAGGCAGAGCTTCAAAAGGAGCTTTTTGCCAGAATTAAAGAGGGTGATGTCGTAGAAGGAACCGTAAAGAATGTAACCGATTTCGGTGCATTTATTGATTTAGGCGGTGCTGACGGGTTGCTTCACATTTCAGAAATGTCATGGGGCAGAGTTGAACATCCCAAGAAGGTATTCAAGGTTGGAGATACACTTAAGGTTTTGGTCAAGGAGATTAACGGCAGCAAGATTGCGCTTTCCCTTAAGTTTGATGATGCAAATCCTTGGAAGGACGCAGCAGCCAAGTATGCAATAGGCACAACAGTAACGGGTAAGGTTGCAAGAATGACAGACTTTGGTGCTTTTGTTGAGTTAGAGCCGGGCGTAGATGCGCTGCTTCATGTTTCTCAGATTGCCAAGGAGCATATTGAGAAGCCTTCAGATGTTTTGAGCGTTGGAGATGAGGTGACTGCCAAGGTAGTTGATTTTAACGAAGAAGATAAGAAGATTTCCCTGAGCATTAAGGCAACTATGGCTCCGGATTCTGAGGAGGAGAAGGAAGAATCTGACGCAGATGTAGTTCCTGTTGATATTGACGCAGTGATTGCAGCAGAAGAGGATACCGAAGAATAACCAGTAGAGTGAGGTACATTCTATGGCATATGACTACGAATATTTTAAAAGAGAAATTCTGAACCTGACTGCTATTGATTTAAATAGCTACAAGGAAAAGCAGATGAAGCGCCGTATTGATACTCTGATTTCTAAGCATAGGATTGAGGGCTATGACAAGTATGTACAGGCTATCAAGACTGACAAGGCATTGTTTGATGAGTTTGTCAACTATATTACGATAAATGTCTCTGAGTTTTATAGAAATCCTGAGCAGTGGAAGATTTTGGACGAAATTGTTATTCCCGGTCTGATATCCAAATTCGGTAAGAATTTAAAGGTATGGAGTGCGGCATGCTCAACCGGTGATGAGCCATATTCGTTGGTTATGGCATTGTCAAGACATATACCGCTTAATCAGATAAAAATACATGCCACGGATTTGGATAAGCAGGTGATTGCGAAAGCCAAGGTTGGACTATATTCTGAAAAGAGTATTGTATCTGTACCTGATGATTTGAAGAAGAAGTATTTTACTCAGGTGGGTCCCTCCTACAAAATCGCTGACGAAATCAAGGCAAGAGTAGAGTTCAGAGAGCATAATCTGTTAAAGGACGATTACCCTACAGACTATCATTTGATTGTTTGCCGTAATGTGTTAATCTATTTTACAGAGGAAGCAAAGGACGAGGTGTTCAGAAAGTTTAACAAGTCTTTGGCAAAGGGCGGTATTTTGTTTATCGGAAGTACTGAACAGATTTTAAATTACAAAGAGATGGGATATGGGAGAGAGAAATCTTTCTTCTATGTCAAGCCTGTCTGAAAGCCATAGGCTTAAGAAAATAAAAAAGAGGAAGCTTGGAAAACCAATCTAAGCCTCCTCTTTTTATTTGACAGAAATGATTAGTAGGTAGAAGCAATCATATTGAGCACATGAGCTGCATAGGCGGTAAAGCCGGCACGATTTTTCTTCATCTCATCGGTAAGCTCAAAGAAAAGCTCCCTGCTTTTGTAGTCACGTTTAAAGAAGGGCTCAAAGAGAATCTCCCATTGAGGAAGATAACAGGAAAATTTGCGGGTATAACAGGTGGCTGCGGTAGCCTGTATACGATAGTCCTTGTCTACAAAGGTGGCAACGGACTTGTGCAGCGCAACATCCTCATCGGGAAGGTAATAATAGTCCTTATAATTGGCATAGAAATATTTTAGCTCTTCCTCATAGATAGGGACCTTCAAGGTGGCTTCAGCTCCTTCGCCGCGGAAATAGCAGTTATTGGCAGAGGCAGAGACAGGCTTTGGCAAGGCGATAGGAAGAGTCAGGGTCATTAGCAGCTCCTTGCGGGTATTTCCGTGGATATCCTTATACCGATTAGCCTGAACCTTTCTTGCCTTGATGGGTTCATTAAAAAGGTCGTAGTAGGCGAGCATGGGCAGAAGCCGGAGCATTCCCTTTAAATCATCTGCATTATGCAGAAACAGTGCATTTTCAGAGAAGTTTGTAGGCTCCTTTACATAGTCGTGATAAATTCCTATCAACTCACCACCGGAGAAAACGTCCTCACGCTTAAGCTCCAAAAAGCGTTCAAGGGTTTTCTGCTTGCAGTTAGGAAGCTTTAAGAAGAATTTATAGGGAGCAATTCTCTTGTAAATATCAATGCCGTTTAGCTCGTCAAAGGTAAACGGAAGAGAAAGCTGTGCACATTTCTGGGTGATAAAGGGCAGGTCAAAATTATTGCCATTAAAGTGTATCAGGTATCTGTACAATTTGGCAAAGGAAAAGAAAGCAGTCAATATATCTGCCTCCTGATTGTAATTTTCAGCCAGCCATTGTATGGTGTGCCACTTGTCGGCCTGATAGTAGGCACAGCCAATCATGTAAATATGAGCTGATTGAGCAGTAAAGCCAGTTGTCTCAATATCAAGAAATAAAATGCGCTCCAGCGGAGCAAGCTTTTCCAAAGGATAGGAAAGAGAAAAGCCTTCCAGTGTTTCTTCGGATACTTTCATGAGAGCCTCCTGTAAAAGTTTATTAACAGCCATTCGGCAGCGCAACAGCCATTCGGCAGCGCAACAGCCGTTCGGCATTGCAACAGCCGTTCGGCATTGCAACAGCCATTCGGCATTGCAATAACAAACAGCCATGCCATTCATAAATTGGCGGAAAAAGCGTCCGCCAATTTATTTCATGTCGGGCGTGCGCCCTATAAAAATTAAAATATAATTTGTGCTTAGTGAGCAAGCTCCCACGCAAAAATTATATTTTAATTTTTGCATGGCTTACTGTAATAATCATAACATAAATTTTAAAATTACAGTAGTATTTTGTTAAAAAAAATAGTATATTTAAATAGAACGTAAAATATTGCAAATTTCGATATTTTTATTATGTATTCAACAAAATCTCATTTTCGGTTGGGAAATTTTACGAGTAAGAAAGGATATGGGCAATATGGCAAGATTGACATTTGTGGGTGGAATACACCCATATGACGGAAAGGAATTGTCCAAGGATAAGCCTGTTAAGGAAATCCTTCCCAAGGGCAATCTGGTGTATCCGTTGTCACAGCACATCGGTGCGCCTGCACAGCCTATTGTGGCAAAGGGAGACAGGGTTTTGGTAGGACAGAAGATTGCAGAGAGCGGCGGTTTTGTGTCGGCACCAATTTATGCATCGGTATCGGGAACGGTGAAAGCTATTGAGCCGCACAGAGTGGTAACAGGCGACAGCGTTATGAGTATTGTGGTGGAGAATGACGGACTCTATGAGGATGTGGGCTTTTATCCTGTTGCTCCCATAGAAAAGCTGAGTAAGGAAGAGATTCTTGAGGCAGTGAAGGAGGCAGGCATTGTAGGAATGGGCGGTGCGGGTTTTCCCACCCATGTGAAGCTTTCGCCAAAGGAGCCTGAGAAAATAGAGTATGTGATTGCCAACTGTGCTGAATGTGAGCCGTATCTGACCTCGGATTATCGAAGAATGCTTGAGGAGCCGGAGAAGGTAATAGGAGGTCTTAAGATTATACTAAAGCTGTTTGACAAGGCACAGGGAATTTTGGCAATCGAGGATAATAAGCCTGATTGCGTGGCACTGTTTAAGCAGCTTACAAAGGACGAACAAAGAATCAGCGTCAGGGCGCTTAAGACAAAATATCCGCAGGGAGGAGAGCGCACTCTTATATATGCTGTCACAGGAAGAAAAATAAATTCCTCCATGCTGCCGGCAGATGTGGGCTGTATTGTAAATAATGTAGATACCATCACAGCCGTGTATCGTGCGGTAGCAGAGGGGAGACCTTTGATGGAGCGTATTGTTACCGTAACAGGCGATGCCATTGCTAACCCGCGCAATTTTAAGGTACGCATCGGCACCAGCTACAATGAATTGATAGAGGAGGCAGGAGGCTTTGTAGGCAAACCGGAGAAGATTATCTGCGGAGGTCCTATGATGGGCTTTAGTATGTTTGAGCTTGATGCTCCTATCACCAAAACGTCTACGGCGCTGCTGGCACTCTCAAAGGATGAGGTTTCTGCTATGGAGCCGGGTCCTTGTATTAATTGCGGAAGATGTGTGGAGGTGTGCCCGGGAAGGGTAATTCCCAGCAGGCTGGCAGATTATGCGGAGCATTTTGACGAGGAGGCTTTTGTGGAGAACAATGGCATGGAATGCTGTGAATGTGGTTGCTGCAGCTACATTTGTCCTGCTAAGAGACCCTTGACACAGGAAATTAAATCCATGCGTAAGATACAGCTGGCAAAAAGGAAGAAGAACTAGGGAGGAAAAAACTGTGAGCGAGTTATTAAAGGTATCGTCCAATCCCCATATTCGTTCTAAATCTACTACCGGTGGAATCATGGCTGCGGTGATTATTGCGCTGCTGCCGGCTACGGGATTTGGAATTTATAATTTTGGAATCAGAGCGCTGTTGGTTATATTGGTAACAATTACTTCCACGGTGCTTACAGAGTTTTTATTTGGTTTATACAGAAAGCGGCTGACTGTTACCGACCTGTCGGCAGTAGTAACAGGGCTCCTTTTGGCACTTAATCTGCCCGTGAACATTCCTTTTTGGATGGCAGCGCTTGGCGGTGTGTTCGCCATTTTGGTGGTAAAGATGCTTTTTGGCGGCTTGGGTCAGAATTTTATGAATCCGGCGTTGGCAGCCAGATGTTTCCTATTGATTTCATTTCCCTCCCAGATGACGGATTTTACCTGTGATGCTTATACAGGGGCAACTCCTCTTGCTGCCTTAAAGGCGGGAGAGAGTGTCAATGTGATGGATATGATTATCGGAAATACGGCAGGAACCATCGGTGAGACCTCTATGATTGCTTTGGTAATCGGAGCCTGCTTCCTTATTTTGACTGGGGTGATTGATTTGCGAATCCCCGGCAGCTATATTGTGACTTTCGTTTTGTTTACGGTTGTTTTCGGCGGGCATGGCTTTGACCCTGCTTATATTTCTGCCCAGCTCGCAGGCGGAGGACTTATGCTGGGCGCTTTCTTTATGGCAACGGACTATGTTACAAGACCCATTACCATTAAAGGGCAGTATTTATTCGGTATATGCTTAGGTCTGCTGACAGGTATTTTCCGTATTTTCGGACCGGGTGCCGAGGGTGTTTCCTATGCAATTATTTTGGGCAATTTGCTTGTGCCTTTGATTGAGAAGGCAACAAGACCTGTTGCTTTCGGAAAAGGAGGCAGAGGGTATGAAAAATAATTCGGATATTAAGGTAATGCTAAAGGAAGCAGGTATTTTGTTTGCTATTACGCTGATTGCCGGTCTGGTGCTTGGCTTTGTATATGAGCTTACAAAGGAACCTATAGAGGTTCAAAGACAAAAGGCAGTGCAAAAGGCATGTGCGGCGGTGTTTTCAGAAGCTTCTGAATTTCAGGAGCTGTCCTACACGGTTGATGATACGCTCGCAGCAAGTCTGGCAGAGGACGGCGTGACAATAGGCACTGTTTATAAAGCACTTAATGCGGATAAAGCGGTATTGGGATATGTGCTGCAGGCAACCTCCGCTGAGGGCTACGGCGGTAACATTGTACTGTATATGGGTGTTACCTTGGACGGTGTTTTGAATGATATATCTCTTTTGGAAATTTCGGAGACACCGGGGCTTGGTATGCAGGCAGAGAAGGTACTGGTGCCTCAATTCCACGATAAAAAGACTGACAGCTTCAGTTATACGAAAACCGGAAGCCAGTCGGACAGAGAGATTGATGCCATAAGCGGTGCAACAATTACCACAAGGGCAATTACCAATGCGGTAAACGGCGGCCTTAGGGTAGCAAAGGAACTCATGCAGGGAGGTGGAGCAAATGAATAAGAAATCATCATTTTCTACGGCATGGGAGAGATTGTCAAATGGTCTTATAAAGGAGAATCCCACCTTTGTACTGATGTTGGGAATGTGCCCTACACTGGCAGTAACTACATCTGCCATGAATGGTCTTGGAATGGGGTTGACTACTACGGTAGTATTGATGCTGAGCAACCTGATTATTTCCCTGCTTAGGGGAATTATCCCTAACAGGGTGAGAATTCCGGCATTTATTGTAATTATTGCTTCCTTTGTAACGGCGGTGCAGCTTCTTTTGGAAGCGTACATTCCTTCTCTGAATGAGGCACTTGGTATGTACATACCGCTTATTGTGGTAAACTGTATTATTTTGGGAAGAGCGGAGAGCTATGCATATTCTAATCCTCCGATTCCTTCTCTGTTTGATGGAATCGGCATGGGGCTTGGCTTTGCCTTTGCCCTGACCTGTATCGGTGCTGTTCGTGAGCTGTTGGGAGCCGGAACTGTCTTTGACTATCCGATTATGCCGGATTCCTACACACCAATTAATATATTTATATTGGCACCGGGTGCATTCTTTGTATTGGCGGCACTTACCGCTTTTCAAAATTATCTGAAGATAACAAGAGAAAGGGTGGGGAAGGAAGCGCGTCATATAGGCTCCGGCTGTAGTGAGGATTGTATGAACTGTGCAGACAGTGGTTGCACTAAGAGATTCTATGATACTACTGGCGGCAAACAAAGTGACATTGAGGTGATTGACATGGAGAAGGAGGAGAAATAAATGGAAAGCGTAAAAGATTTATTGATTATTTTGATTGGTTCCTCCTTAGTTAGTAATGTTGTGTTAAGCCAGTTTTTGGGCTTGTGTCCGTTTTTGGGAGTGTCAAGGAAAATTAAGACTGCGGCGGGTATGGGTACGGCGGTAATATTTGTCATTACTCTGGCAAGTGCTGTGGCGGGAGTAATTTACAAATTTGTATTACAGCCCTTCCATATTGAGTATTTACAGACTATTGTATTTATTTTGGTAATTGCTGCATTGGTGCAGTTTGTGGAAATGTTTCTGCGTAAGGCGATGCCGGCTCTGTATGAGGCGTTGGGAGTTTACCTTCCGCTGATTACCACCAACTGTGCGGTGCTGGGTGTGGCGCTTACTAATGTGCAGAAGGAATACGGTATTCTCACAGGTATTGTGAATGGTTTTGCTACGGCGCTTGGCTTTACCATTGCCATTGTGATTTTGGCAGGACTTCGCGAAAAGATGGAGTACAATGACGTTCCCGAAGTCTTTCGGGGAATGCCTATGGTATTGTTGACAGCAGGGCTTATGGCGATTGCCTTCTGCGGATTTTCAGGACTATTATAGAAGGGAGAGCGACACATGAGTATAACGGGAATTGTGACAGCGGCTGCTGTGGTCAGTGCGGTAGGTATTTTTGTAGGTCTCTTTTTGGGTGCGGCAGGTATCAGATTCAAGGTTGAGGTTGATGAGAAGGAGGAGGCTGTTTTGGCAGCTCTTCCCGGTAATAACTGCGGTGGTTGCGGTTTTGCCGGCTGTTCAGGTCTTGCAGCAGCTATAGCCAAGGGGGAGGCACCTGTGAATGCCTGTCCGGTGGGCGGAGAGGCTGTCGGAAAGAAAATTGCGGAAATTATGGGAGTCAACGCAGAGAGCAGCGAACGGCAGGTAGCTTATGTACATTGTCAGGGAGATTGTGAAAAGGCTGGTACGGATTACGAGTATCATGGAGCCGAAGACTGCAGAATGCTGAGCTTTGTACCGAACGGCGGTCCAAAATCCTGTAACAGCGGTTGTCTGGGTTATGGCACCTGTGTTAAGGTATGCCCCTTCGATGCCATTCATGTTGTGAAGGGTGTTGCAGTTGTAGATAAGGAAAAATGCAAGGCTTGCGGAAAATGTATTGCTGTATGCCCCAAGCATTTGATTTCCCTCATACCCTACAGCACAAAGCAGATTGTAGCATGCAGCTCAACAGATAAGGGACCGGTTACCATGAAGGCATGTCAGGTGGGCTGTATTGGCTGTGGCATTTGTGCAAAGGTATGTCCTAAGGAGGCTGTGACGGTAGAGAATTTCCATGCCACCATAGATTCTGCCAAGTGCGTGGGTTGCGGAGCCTGTGAGCAAAAGTGCCCTAAGAAAGCTATTGTGAGGGCATAGAATGTGCTGTGAGCAGTACATTCTGAGAAGCTGACTTTGGAAAGATACGAAAGGAGGAGAGCAGATGCGTTTGCCGGAGGATAATGAAGAACATTCCAAGCTGACGCCATCAGTGGTGTCTGCGATTGTGGCAGTGACGCTGTTTGTGGGTGCTATTTTGGTTGTAGTGCTGTTAATGAACAATCAGGGCAAGTCCAATGCAGCAAAAGGCAGTCAGGCGCAGGAACAGTCTGTGGTGCAGGCGTCTGCTGCTCCTGAAAAGAAATACCCTGACACGGAGGATTTGCTGTCAGGCAGTACTCTGTCGCCGGAGGATTTGGATTTTTGGGATATGTATCCTGAGGAGAGTGTGGAGGAGAGTAAGCCCGTAGAGGAGAAGCCTGAGGAGACGGTGGAAAATGACCCTGCCACCGATGGCAGACATACCTTGATACAGTATGCGGACGGCAAGGAAGAGTGGGTGCTGATAAGTCCATATCTTCCTAAGCATGAATATGATTTTACCAAGCTGGTATGCCAGTCCGACCTGATGAAATACTATGTGGACGGCAAGAAGGTTTCCTTTGTGGGTGCAGATATCTCCAAGCTTCAGGATTATGTGGATTTTGTAAAACTGAAAAAGGCGGGTGTGGACTATGTGATGCTGCGTGTGGGCTTTCGAGGCTATAGCAGCGGTCAGCTGGTGCTTGATGATTATTTCTTGGATAATATTAAGCGTGCCGGTGATGCAGGGTTAAAAATAGGAGTGTATTTCTTTTCTCAGGCAATCACGGAGGCAGAGGCAGTTGAAGAGGCAAACATGGTTTTGGAATATATAAAGGATTATGAGATTACTTATCCGGTGGCATTCTATATGGAGAGTATTGATAATGATACTGCCAGAATTGATAATTTGTCCAAGACCGAGAAAACCAATATCACCAAGGCATTTTTGGATACGATTCAGAATGCAGGATACAAGCCCATGATTTATGGTGATAAGGAGTGGCTGTTAAAGCAGATTGACTTATCTAAGCTGACTGCCTATGATGTATGGCTGTCTCAGATGACAGATGTGCCTGATTATCCCTACAAATTTACCATGTGGCAGTACAGCAATGACACTAGCATTGACGGCATTGCAGGTTATGCAGCTTTGAATATCAGCTTCATAGATTATACGGAGAAATAGTGCCGGGTGTTAAGGCTTATAGTGAAGGATATTAGGGGAAATCTCCAGCTTAGAATAAATTTCTGCATATTTGCGTGGAGACAACCCTTCAATATAATTGGGCGTGTAATTTTTAACAACACCATTTTTCTTTAAAATATCAATCGCTTTGTTGTAGGCGATTGCTGCTTCCAGCTCGGTAGCGTATTTTCCAACCAGATAATTTCCCTTGATATGAATGCGGACGGTATAAATATGCTGTCCGTTTTTTTGTATGCAACGGACCCCGTGGTAGGTGTTCCATATTTCTAAATTTTCACGGCGAAAGTCAGTGGAATCTCCGTTTCGGAAACGAAAATCAACTCCGCAGACCGCATAATTTTTTATGCCGTATCGGCTGGCAATATTGACCTGCATACCGTAATCTGCCACAAAATAATGATTGCCGCGCTGCATGATTTTGTGAGAGGAGTAATAAAATAAGTCGTCCAAATCAAACTTTAAAATATGGGTGGGTGACAGGTAGTAATAGAAAAGCTTCTGCCCCATGTAGATTGGATTCCCAAAATAAATGCCGTTGTCGCGAAAATTCAAAAGACAAATCCATTTTTCAAAGGAGAGGGGAGAGGTTTTGTGATATTGTCTAAAGGTAATGTCGTCGTCGGACAAAAGATGCATTCCCGTCAGATAAGCCTCATGTGCTTTCTCAGGGGAGGGGAAGCTGCCGAGACTGATATGCTTGCGGCGGTAGGTTAAGGACGCACGAAAATAAACCTCACCGTTTTTGCGGCGGGCTGGGAAAACACCGGGTAAATGTTCAGTTTGGATTTGTGAGATGTCATCTTTCATTTTCATACCCATAGTATAGCATTTTTCATAAATTTGTACAATTTAGAAATATTTTCAGGGCTTGCCTCATAAACTAATATATCGGAGGTGTTGTCCAATGTATAAAAAGGCGTTAAGCTGTCTGGTAATGATATATCTTTTGTTTTTATTTGGATTTTTGTGTATTAAGGGTGTGGAAGGCAATAGGAACGCCGTAGCGGCATTTCGGCTTGCCGCTCCCGAAGCTGTAATTGCCGATGAAAAAAGTAGTACGCTGGGAATTTTAGGAATTGCTGCATCGGGGCAGAGAGTAGTGGACTGCGATGTACTGGAAAAAAAGCTTGCATATAATTTCTCTGAGGAGGAGCTTGAGGTTTTGCTTCGAATTGTGGAGGCAGAGGCAGGAACGGAGGACGAAGAGGGAAAGCTTTTGGTGGCAAATGTGGTATTAAATCGTATGAACCATGAGAAGTTTCCGGATACTGTTTCAGGTGTGGTTTTTCAAAGGGAAAATGGGGTGACACAGTTTTCACCGGTGGCAAACGGCAGATTTTGGAGAGTGAAGATTAGCGAGGAGACTGTGGAGGCGGTTGGACGAGCTATTGAGGGTGAAGATATCTCGGAGGGAGCCTTGTATTTCGCAGCCAGAAAATATGCAGACAGCGATAAAATGAAATGGTTTGACGAGAAGCTGACCTTTCTGTTTAAGCATGGAGGGCATGAGTTTTTTAAGTGAAGTGATTGCGCCCAAAACAAAAGTGTGCTATACTATCCTAAATCTCGACAGGGTGGGAAGTCAAAGCCAAGTCGAAGGGTGGAAACACCGGAAAATAGTTTTATGTCTGTATGGGCTTTAACGGTGAAGAAGGGCTGACAGGCATCAGAAAGGGCATGGTTATTTTAAATGGAAGTATTATATCATAGCACACGAAGCAAGGGTGAGCCGGTGAAGGCTTCACAGGCAATTTTAAAGGGACTTTCAGATGACGGAGGTCTGTTTGTGCCGGATCATATCCCTGCGCTGGATAAAAGCTTAAAGGAATTATCGGGTATGACCTATCAGGAGGTGGCTTATGAGGTAATGAAGCTGTTCCTGACGGACTTTACCGAGGAAGAGTTGAAGAACTGCATTAACAGAGCTTATGATAAGAAGTTTGACACAGAGGTGATTGCTCCCTTGGTAGAAGCAGAGGGCGCTTATTATTTGGAGCTGTTCCACGGTTCAACGATTGCTTTCAAGGATATGGCATTGTCTATTCTTCCCCATCTTTTGATTACTTCTGCCAAGAAGAATCACATTAAGAATGAAATTGTTATTTTGACTGCTACATCAGGTGATACGGGAAAGGCTGCGCTGGCAGGCTTTGCAGGAGTTGAGGGGACCAGAATCATTGTATTTTATCCAAAGAACGGTGTCAGCCCCATTCAGGAAAAGCAGATGATTACCCAGAAGGGTGACAATACTCTGGTTGTTGGCATTCACGGCAACTTTGATGACGCACAGACCGGTGTGAAGAAGATTTTTTCCGACAAGGCGCTTGCAAAGGAGATGGACGAAAAGGGCTTCCAGTTCTCCTCAGCAAACTCCATTAACATCGGCAGACTGGTGCCTCAGATTTGTTATTATGTGTATGCCTACGCAAAGCTTTTGCAGGAGGGTAAGCTTTCCGAGGGAGAGAAGATTAATGTGGTAGTTCCTACCGGTAATTTCGGAAATATTTTAGCTGCCTTCTATGCAAAAAATATGGGTCTTCCCATCGGCAAGCTGATATGTGCCTCCAATGACAATAAGGTATTGTACGATTTCTTCAGCACAGGTACATACGACAGGAACAGAGAATTTGTCCTTACAAGCTCGCCGTCCATGGATATCTTGATTTCCAGCAATTTGGAGCGTTTAATTTATCGTATTGCGGATAATGATGCGGATAAGAATAAGGAATTAATGACAGCTCTGACCTCTCAGGGTAAATATGAAATTACCGATGAGATGAAGGAGAAGCTTTCCGATTTCTACGGTAATTATGCTACCGAGGAAGAGACTGCTGCGATTATCAAGAAGATTTACGATGACTGCGGTTATGTGATTGATACACACACGGCAGTTGCGGCAGCTGTATATGAGAAATATAAGGCTCAGACGAAGGATGATGCTAAGACAGTAATTGCTTCCACAGCAAGTCCCTTCAAATTTACTAGAAGCGTTATGAATGCCATTGATGCAAAGTATGACAGCATGGGTGATTTTGAGCTTGTCGATGAATTGTCTAAAATTGCAAATGTGAAGGTTCCTGCAGCCATTGAGGAGATTCGCACTGCACCTGTGGTACACGATAAGCAGTGTGATGTTGATAAAATGCAGGAGGTTGTAAGAGAGTTCCTGCACATCTGAAAGATATATTAAGACGGTATAAAAATACCGGTAGGTGCTTGGTAAGATGCCAAGTGTCTGCCGGTATTTTTGGTTCAAAGTCCGAATATTGAATGGGTTCTGCCTTGTCTTTTTTTATTTTCCGTATTAAAATCGTATATAGTAAATGCACGCCAAGGTATATCAGGTGCGTGTAAGGAAATAAAGGCAAGGCATATAATCATTTCGGAAAGGAAAACATATTATGAACGCAAAGGAAATGCTACAAAAAGTAGACCATACCCAGCTTAAGGCATTTGCCACATGGGAGGATATCAGGAAGCTTTGTGAGGAGGCAATACAGTATCATACGGCAAGTGTATGTGTTCCGCCAACCTACATTAAGAGAATTGCAGAAGCCTACGGAGACAAAATCAATATCTGCACGGTAGTAGGCTTTCCATTAGGCTACAGTGTGACAGAGGCTAAGCTTGCAGAGGTAAAACAGGCGCTTTCGGACGGCTGCAATGAGATTGATATGGTGGTCAATATCAGTGATGTAAAGAATGGACTTTATGATAAGGTTGAGGACGAAATCAGACAGCTGAAAGCGGCGTGCGGAACTCATATCCTGAAGGTGATTATTGAGACCTGTTACCTGACTGAGGAGGAGAAAATTGCCATGTGCAGGGCAGTAACCAATGTAGGGGCTGATTACATCAAGACCTCTACCGGCTTTGGTACGCTCGGAGCCACCAAGGAGGACGTAGAACTCTTTAAGAAGCATATCGGACCCAATGTGAAAATCAAGGCGGCCGGAGGCGTGTCCACATTAGAGGATTTGGAAATGTTCATAAATCTGGGGTGTGACCGTATCGGTACCTCAAGGGCAGTAGGACTGTGTAAGGGAGAACTGACAGAGGGATATTAAGCAGGAAATGAGGAAATTATGGACAATTATCAGATACAGAATCGTTTAAGAGCGCTTAGAAGTCTTATGCAGAAAAAGGGTATTGATTATTATATGATACCCACCGCCGATTTTCACAATTCGGAATATGTAAATGACTATTTTAAGGTAAGGGAATATTTCTGCAATTTCTCCGGCTCAAACGGAACACTTTTGGTGTGGCAGGAGGGTGCAGGACTTTGGACGGACGGGCGCTACTTTATTCAGGCGGGGAAGGAATTAGAGGGCACTACAGTGGAGCTGTTCCGTATGCTTGATGAGGGAGTTCCCACCATAGAAGAATTCCTGAAAAGCCGTATGAAGCAGGGGCAGACCTTAGGCTTTGATGGCAGAGTGATTTCTGTAATGGAGGGAAGGCGCTATGAAAAGGCGCTTTCCGATAAAAGCATTCGCTTCGCTTATGAGCAGGATTTGGCAGAAGAGCTTTGGCTTGACAGACCAAAGTTCCCGGCAGGTAACGTATGGGTTTTGGAGGAAGAACTGGCAGGAAAAAGCGTGGAGCAAAAGCTTGCCGATACCCGAAGGAAGATAAATGAGGAGGGAGCGCAGGGGCTGCTTCTTACTAAGCTGGACGATATTATGTGGCTTTATAATATTCGGGGCTGCGATGTGGAGTGTAATCCCGTGGCAATGTCATATGCCTTTATCGCAGAAGAGGAGACAGTGCTTTTTGTTCAGAAAAAAGCCTTGGAGCCAAAGACCTTTAAGTATCTTTCGGCGCATAATATACGGGTGGAGGAATATGATAGCCTTTTGCCTTATTTAAGGGGGCTTAAGCCGGGTATGAGGCTGTTGCTGGATAAGCGTTATTGCAGCTATGCTATTTATAAATTGTTATGTGAAAATCATACCATTGTGGAAAAGAAAAATCCCACAGAAGCTTTAAAGGCAGTCAAAAATCCCACAGAGCTTGCCAACATGGAAGAAATTTACCTAAAGGACAGCGTGGCAGTGACAAAATTTATCTATTGGCTGAAAACCAATATCGGTAAATGTAAGATTACGGAGGTAAGCGCTGCGGATTATTTGGAAAAGCTAAGACGGGAAATACCGGAATTTTTGGATTTGTCTTTCCCCACTATTGCAGGCTATAAGGAAAACGCTGCCATGATGCATTATGAGGCAACGCCTGACAGCTGCGCAACACTGGCTAAGGAGGGAATGCTTTTGGTGGATTCCGGCGGTCAGTATCTGGGCGGAACCACGGACGTTACCAGAACCATTGTTTTAGGACCTGTTTCCGATGAAATGAAGCTACATTATACCATGGTGGCAGCGGGAATGCTTAAGCTTACCAATGCACGCTGGCTGCATGGCTGCAGTGGGCGTAATCTGGATATTCTGGCACGTCAGTCTATTTGGAATATAGGTCTTGACTATAAATGCGGAACAGGGCATGGAGTGGGCTATATTTTAAATGTGCATGAGGGACCTCAGAGTATGCGCTGGCGCTTTAGCGAAGGTGCTTGCGAGGCAATACTTGAAGAGGGAATGGATATTACCAATGAGCCGGGTATTTATATAGAGGGAAGTCATGGCATTCGGATTGAGAATGTAATGGTTGCAAAAAATGATGTGAAGAACGAGTATGGTCAGTTTATGCATTTTGACACGCTTACATGGGTGCCAATCGATATGGACGGCATTGACGAACGATATTTGACGGAGGAGGTGCGAACCTATCTTTATGGCTATCAAAAACAAGTGTTTGAGAAGATTTCTCCTTACCTGAATGAGGAGGAGAGGGAATGGCTGCGCAGGGAGACAAGGGCAGACAGTACGATAATTGTAAAATCGCTATAAAATTTCGTCCCCTTTTATTGACTTTTAATTGTAGTTTTGAGATAATACAAAGGAATGTGGCGATTCTTTGGTAAGGCACTGGGAATTGCCGTAAGGTTACCAGTTACCTCTTTAAGCAGAAGCTTAGGAGAGTAAAAAATACATTTTAAGGAGGACGTATCAAATGTCAACAAAAGCTTATTATCCGATTTCCGAAATCGGCGCAGGCAAGCCCGGATTCAGCAAAACACGTTCTATCATTGAGGCTGCTTTCTATGGCAACAACGTAGTAAAGGTAAACACCTTGAGAGAGGCATATGAATTGGCTAAGAATTCACCCGGTACTATCGTTACCGATATGCCTATTTACAGAGCAGAGGAGCAGGGTCTTGATAAAGATGCTAAGGTTCTGTTGTTCAATGACGGTGCTGTAACAGGCCGTTACGCTGCAGCACGCCGTATCAAGGGTGAGCCCGGTGTAGACGCTACCAAGCTTGACAAAGTAGTAATGGACGCTATTTACAGAACACGTTGGGAGACCTTGTACCATGCAGAGGTATTTATCGGTCTTGACCCTGAGTTCATGGTAAAGGCACACCTTCTGATTCCCGAAGGCGAGGAGAATATCCTTTACAACTGGATGCTGAACTTCCAGTATATGTCTGATGAGTACGTTAGAATGTATAGAAATTCCCAGCCCGTAGGCGAAGGCAAGGAGGCAGATATTTATATCTTCTCCAATCCTCAGTGGACTCCCGTAGAGGCTCCTGATGTTGATTACAGCTGCTTAAGCGATCCTTTGACCCTGTGCTACTTTGACACAGATGAGAACTGTGCAGCTATCCTTGGTATGAAATACTTTGGTGAGCACAAGAAGGGTACTCTGACCATGGCTTGGGCAATGGCTAACAGAAATGGTTATGCTTCCTGCCACGGCGGACAGAAGGAGTACATCCTGAACGACGGCAAGAAGTTCGTTGCTTCCGTATATGGTTTGTCAGGTTCCGGCAAGTCTACTCTGACTCATGCTAAGCATGGCGGCAAATATGATATTAAGGTTCTTCATGATGATGCATTCATTATCAACACTGATACCTGTGCATCTATCGCACTTGAGCCTTCATACTTTGATAAGACCGCAGATTATCCTACAGGTTGTGCTGACAACAAGTATCTGCTTACAGCTCAGAACTGCTCCGCAACTCTTGATGAGGACGGCAAGGTTCAGCTTGTTACAGAGGATATCAGAAATGGTAACGGACGTGCAATCAAGTCCAAATTGTGGTCTCCTAACCGTGTAGATAAGATTGATGCACCTGTAAACGCAATTTTCTGGATTATGAAGGATCCTACCATTCCTCCTGTAGTAAAGCTTAAGGGTGCTGCACTTGCATCTGTTATGGGTGCAACCTTGGCAACCAAGACCTCTACCGCAGAGCGTGTTGCAGCAGGTACAGATATGAATGCACTTCGTATCGTTCCTTATGCTAACCCCTTCAGAACCTATCCTTTGGTAAACGACTATGAGAAGTTCAAGAAGCTGGTTGAAGAGAAGAATGTAGATTGCTACATTGTAAATACCGGTGACTTTATGGGAACCAAGGTTAAGCCTGCTGATACCTTAGGAATTCTTGAGACTATCGTAGAGGGTAAGGCAAGCTTTGAAAAGTGGGGTCCTTTCGAGGATATCGAGATTATGTATGACTGGTCCGGCAAGACCGCAGACTTTAAGCCTGACCTTGCTGACAAGGAGTATACTGCAGCATTAAAGTCTGCTATGCAGAACCGTGTAGATGCAGTAGAAGGCTTCGCTACAAAGAAGGAAGGCTATGATAAGCTTCCTGATGAAGCATTAGCTGCTCTTAAGAGAATCGTAGATCAGGCTGCAAACCTGTAAGATGGCTTGCATAACTGCAATATAGAGATGTATTTGATATCGCCAAGGCTTTAGAGCCTTGGCGATATGTTACTGCAATGATAACATCAAAAGGAGAGTGATGGTATGCAGTTGATAAAGCGAAAGGTTGCGGATAAAAAGGACGAAGCAATTATTTTGCAATATACAAATTGGACGAAAAATCTGGAAGACATTAGTGATTACATATTAGGGAAGGAAAAGCAGATTACAGGCTACGGGGAGAATAAGGAAAGATATCAGATTAAGGTGTCAGATATCTTATATTTTGAAGCAGTGGGAGAGCTGGTTTTTGCATATACGGAAAAGCAGGTATATGAGATTAAGATGCGTTTATATCAGGTGGAGGAGAATACAAGGGGGGATAAAATGGTGCGCGGTTCAAAATCCATTGTGGTGAATTTAAGACACATTGAATCTGTTCGCCCTGCTCTGAATGGAAGATTGTATGCCACCATGGCAAACGGAGAGGAAATACTGATATCCAGACAGTATGCGAAGGAAGTAACAGAGCGTATTATGGCTTCATAAAAGGAGGGAAAAGGAATGAAACATGGTTTTGCTTATAAGCGAATGATATCAGATTATATATTGATTCAGGCAGAGACTGCTCTTGCTATCGGAATTATCGGAAGCATATTTGCAAGAGAACAGCAAATTACTTATCAATACTTTTTCCTGCCTGCAATTATCGGATTGATATGTATGCTTCCTTGTATTATCACATATATTAAAGATGATATGACAATTAAACAGATTATCATACAACGGGTAGTAGAGCTGATTGTATTAGAAATCGCGATTATCGGGGTGATTTACTATATAGTAGGTGATGCTCCCGGTAAATACGGATATATTGCAATATTTTTTTCTGTTTTCTTCTTTGATGTTATAACCTATGTGATTTCTTATTGTATGGAAAAGAAGGAAGCTGATGTAATTAATAAAAAGCTGAGAGAAAACAGACAAAATCATTCATAAAAAACTCTTGACTCGTCCCTTAGGGGAGACAGTAGCATTACTTTATCAAGAATAAAGGAGGCTACTATAATGAATTCATGTATTGAAGTGAGTAATCTCACAAAGTCCTTTCATGGCAGATGTGTTGTGAATGGCTTATCCTTTCAGGTACATAGCGGTGAAGTGTTTGGTCTGCTAGGGCATAACGGAGCGGGTAAAAGTACCACAATCGAGCTTTTACTTGGCTTGCAGAAGGCGGACAGCGGTAGTGCCACAATATTGGGATTAAATGCGGGAAAGCATCGAAAGGAAGTTTTTGAAAGAGTAGGTGTACAGCTACAGGCATCAAATTATCAGAATGCCATACGGGTAGATGAAATCTGTCAGGAGATGGCTGCGCTGTATAAGAAGCCGGAGGACTATCATAAGCTGCTTAAGGAGTACTCGCTGGAAGCCTTTGAAAAGGCACGGGTGGACAAGCTTTCAGGAGGAGAAAAACAGCGCTTATCCGTAGCACTTGCGTTGTTAAATCAACCGGAAATCGTGTTTTTTGATGAATTGACAACGGGGCTTGACGCAACGGCAAGACGAGATGTATGGAAGCATCTGAAGGATTTAAAGAAAAAAGGAACTACTATTTTTCTGACAACGCATTATATGGAGGAAGCGGAAAGTCTTTGTGACCGAATCTGCCTCATCAAAGCCGGGAAAAAGCTTATAGAAGGAACTGTAAAGGAAGTAATTGAAAAGAGTCCTTACGGCAATTTGGAGGAGGCATATCTTTGGTTTATGGGAGAGGAGGTCGTACAATGAAACGATTTTTAAGCTTGTACAGTATAGAACAGAAGCTGGCGTTACGCTCCTGCGATATGTTGATTTTTGGTGTTTTTATGCCGGTAGGCATTTTAGTTTTGATTTCTGTGATTGCCGGCAGCAAAATGGCGGGAGAGGGCTATACCTATTTGGAGGGCTCCTTCGCTTCTTTAATTGCAGTGGGAGTATGCGCGATGGCATTTATGGGAATTCCGCTTACCATTGCAGATTACAGGGATAAGAAAATATTAAAGCATTTCTTTGCTACTCCGTGCAGTCCGGCAGTGCTGCTTTTGGCTGATGTGCTTTGCTGCTTTGTGACAGCAGCAGCCTCTGCCATTGCTGTCAGTATTGTTTCTGTTGTGTGTCTGGGCTATAGAATGCCGGGTAATGTCATTGCATTTATAGGTGCATGGCTGTTGACGCTGGTTTGCATGTTTAGCATCGGACTTATGATAGCCAGCCTGTGCAGAACCGTGAAAGCGGCAAATGCAGTGACAAGCCTTGTGTATTTCCCCATGCTGTTTCTGTCGGGGGCAACCATACCATATGAGCTTTTCCCTACAGGCTTACAGAGGCTTGCTGCTTTTCTTCCGCTAACACAGGGAATCAAGCTTATGAAGGCTGTTTCTCTGGGACTTACGCCGGATTCCCTTTGGTTAATCATTGTACTTTTGCTGGGGATTACAGTTGTGTGCAGTGTAGTTTCAATTAAGGCATTCAGATGGGAGTAGGTGATGAATAATGGCAAAGATGAGAATGAATCAGTCACATGAGGCATGTCGGCAGAAGACGCCACCCCGATTATATAAAATAGGTATGTTTGCCGGTATGAGCCATGTGACAATTAAGACCCTTCGTTATTATGATGAGCAGAATCTGCTGAAACCGGCGTTTGTGGACGAGGAAAACGGCTATCGCTATTATGAGGCAAATCAGATGGCACAGCTGCATAGAATTCTTGCATTAAAAAATATGGGCTTTTCAACCATTGATATACAGGCAATTTTAAACAGTGTAGATGAAAAAAGCATGCTGATACAAAAGAAGCAGGATATATTGAGAGAGATAGCTGCACTCACATCGAAGCTGGCTGAGGTGGAGAGCTACATTGCAAATGATGCCGGAGATTTGTCTTCACCTGTTTTGATAAAGAAGCTTCCGGAGGTAATTGTGTGTACTTTGGAGAAGCGGATTGAAGCCTATGATGAGCTGTTTGAGCTTATGCCACAGCTGGGAGCAGAGATGGAGCGCTTGGATTGTAAATGTGCAGAGCCGGAATATTGCTTTACCAACTATCTGGAGCCCGGTAAGCCGGAGGAGGATATTCTTGTTGAAGCCTGTCAGGCGGTAGTTGAGAAAAAAGAGGCTTCGGATATAGTACAATTCAAGATATTTCCCGAAATCCCGGAGGCAGCCTGTATTTTTCATAAAGGCTCCTATGATACCTTCGGAAAATCCTATGAAGCACTTTTGAAATATATTGAAGAAAATGGATATGAAATCTGTGGAAATATCAGAGAATCCTATATTGATGGTGTTTGGAATAAGGATACGCCGGCTGAGTGGCTGTCAGAAATTCAAATACCTGTGAGAAAAATAAGTTAATTATTTCGACCCAGGTAAGTCGTTAAACTGCCTTTTTTTGCGGTCTACATCTTTACTTTTTTTGACAATTATCGTATACTTAGAAAAGTGTGTCCATTTAATAAATACATATGTATATGGTGCAAAGACGCTGCCGGGTTTCTGTGCGCCATATAAAGACTTTTGAAAGAAAGGAATTTATGTGATAAAGCTATGAGAACCTTAACAGAAATTCGTTGGCACGGAAGAGGCGGTCAGGGAGCAAAGACAGCGGCGTTATTGTTGGCTGATGTTGCTTTTAATATGGGAAAGCATGTACAGGGCTTTCCAGAGTACGGTCCTGAGAGAATGGGAGCGCCTATTACCGCCTATGACAGAATCAGTGATAATCCAATCAGAGTACATTCTAATATCTATGAGCCGGATTTTGTAGTAGTGGTGGACGATACACTGTTGCATACAGTGGACGTTACCATGGGACTGAAGGAAGACGGTGCTATACTAATTAATACCCTGAAAAAGAAGGAGGAGATAATTCCTCTTTTGAATGGTTATAGAGGTAAGGTATTTATTATTGATGCAAGGAAGGTCTGTATGGAGACTTTGGGTAAATATTTCCCCAATACACCTATGCTGGCAGCGATTGTGAAGGTGTCAGGGCTCATGGAGGAGGACGTATTTTTGCAGGAGATGGAAGGCTCTCTAAAACATAAATTTGCGAAAAAGCCTGAGGTATTAGAGGGCAATATGAAGGCTCTCAAAATGGCTTTTCAGGAGGTACACTAATGGCGTTAAAGGCAGAATTGATTAATGAAAAAACTTCATGGCAGGATTTGACGGAGGGGCTTCAGATACATGAGCCTGCAACCTCCAAGCTTTTTGAGACAGGAGAATGGCGAACCTCCACACCTGTGTGGGAGAAGGAAAAATGTAAACAGTGTCTCTTGTGTGTGCCTTACTGTCCGGATACCTGTATTCTGGTAACGGAGGGCAAAAGAGACGATTTTGATTATGCACACTGCAAGGGCTGTGGTATTTGTGTCAAGGCATGTCCTTTTGGAGCGATTACAATGAAGGAGGGTGAATAAAATGGCGATTAAGGAAAGAATGTCAGGAAATGAAGCGGTTGCTCATGCGATTAAGCAGATTAATCCGGATGTTATGCCCGCATTTCCCATTACTCCTTCTACGGAAATTCCACAGTTTGTTTCAACCATGATTGCAAATGGTGAGATAGATACAGAGTTTATACCGGTGGAAAGTGAACATAGCTCTATGAGCGCTGCAATCGGTGCTTCGGCGGCGGGGGCAAGAACCCTGACTGCAACCTCATCTTGCGGATTGGCGCTGATGTGGGAGGTGCTTTATGTGGCAGCCTCTAACCGTCTGCCCATAATGATGGAGGTGGTAAACCGCGCGCTGTCAGGCCCGATTAATATCAATGCAGAGCATTCGGACAGTATGGGCGCAAGGGATTCCGGGTGGATTCAAATTTATGCGGAGAACAATCAGGAGGTCTATGACAATACTCTGCAGGCATATCGTATTGCAGAGCATAGGTCTGTAAAGCTTCCCGTTATGATATGTCAGGACGGCTTTATTACCAGCCACGCAGTGGAAAACATTACCCTGCTGGAGGATGAGCCTGTAAAGAAGTTTGTGGGAAGCTATGAGCCGGAGCATTATCTTCTGAAAGAGGACGAAGCCATGGCGGTAGGTCCTTATGCGATTTCCGGCTATTGTATGGAGGCAAAGAGGGCACAGGCACAGGCTATGATAAATGCCAAAGAGGTTATTTTGCAGGTCGCAAAGGAATTTGAAGAGCTTTCAGGCAGAAGCTACGGCTTTTTTGAGGAGTATTGCCTTGAAGATGCGGAGTATGCCATTGTAGCAATCGGTTCCGTTTGCGGTACCATAAAGGAAACCATTGACAAGCTGCGGGCAAAGGGCTGCAGGGTAGGGCTTTTAAAGGTGAGAGTTTTCAGACCCTTTCCGGGTGAAGAGATGGCAGCGGCATTAAAGAATTGTAAAGCCATTGCCATTATGGATAGGTGTGAGGGTTATAATGCCACAGGCGGTCCCTTGGGCGCAGAGCTTACTGCTGCTTTGTACCGCACAAAGGCTACGGCAGAAACTGTAAATATTATTTACGGCTTGTCAGGAAGAGATGTAAAGGTTTCCGATGTGGAAGAGGTATATGAAAAGCTTGAAAGGCTGGCGCAGGGAGATAACTGCTTTGGCGAATATCCCTATATTGGGCTTAGAAGCAATAATTGAACCATCAGAACCAGCCCAAGGCGGCGGAATGGAGAAAAGTATGGAACAGAAAAATACATTCAATTTCAGGGAAATACAGGAGAGAGAGGAGAGGCTTGCACCGGGACACAGAATGTGCGCAGGCTGTGGCGGTACTATTGCAGTTCGAAATGTACTTAAGGCGCTTCATCCGGGCGATAAGGCGGTAATAGGTAATGCTACGGGCTGCCTTGAGGTTTCTTCTTTTATGTATCCCTATACGGCATATGAGGACAGCTATATTCACAATGTCTTTGAGAACGCAGGAGCAACTCTATCCGGTGTGGAGACAGCTTACAAGGCATTAAAGAAGAAGGGCAAAATCAAGGAAGATTACAAATTTATCACCTTTGGGGGTGACGGCGGTACATATGATATAGGACTGCAGTCTCTTTCCGGCGCTATGGAGAGAGGGCATGACATGGTGTATGTGTGCTATGACAATGGTGCTTATATGAATACAGGTGTACAGCGTTCCTCGGCAACTCCCATGTATGCAGACACAACAACTACACCTACAGGAAAGGTGTCTGACGGTAAACCTCAGACCAGAAAGGATTTGGCGGCAATTATCGCAGCTCACAATATTCCTTATGTGGCACAGACCACCTTTATAGGAAATATGAAGGATTTGTATGTGAAAGCCGAGAAGGCAATATATACACCGGGAGCAGCCTTTTTAAATATTATGGCACCCTGCCCAAGAGGTTGGAAATACGATGCACCTGACATTATTGAAATCTGTAAGCTGGCGGTGGAGACCTGCTACTGGCCCTTGTTTGAAATTGTTGACGGCAAATGGATTCTGAGCTATAAGCCCAAGAATAAGCTGCCTTTGGAGGATTTTTTACGGAAACAGGGACGTTTTAAGCATCTCTTTAAGCCCGGCAATGAGCATTTGCTGGAGGCATTCCAAAATGAGGTTGATAAGAGATGGGAAGAATTATTATTCAGGTGTGGTGAATAGATATTATTAAGGAATATTACAGCATTAGGTAAGGAGCAAAAATATGATTAGAAAAAGATTATGTTGCACACTGGCGTTATTGGCTGCGGTTGTAATGACGGGCTGCGGTAATGACTCAGGAAAGACAGATGGTAATGTGGCAGACAACGGAGCTTCTCAGGTAACAGAAAGCGTTGCAGAAACAAATAATTTGGAAGAAACGGAGAGTAGTAAAATGCAGGAAGAGCAAAAGGATATGATTGCCGAGGCAATTCGTCAGGAGACTTCATCAGTAGAATTGGAGACAGGTGATACTGAGAATGCAGGAACAATGGAGAAGGAGCCTACAGCTGAAATCAGTGAGGTGATTCCGGTTAAATACATTACCCAGAGATTTGATGAGTGCGGAACTATTGAGAAGATTTCCTATACTACATATGATTATTTCGGAGATGGCTCTGAAATGACTAAATCTGCCAATGTGTATCTGCCTTATGGATACAATGAGGAAACAAAATATAACGTACTTTATCTGATGCATGGAATTGGTGGAGATGAGAACGAGTGGGGAATGACAGGTGCTGCTTCAAAGGTAAAGATTATGATGGATAACCTGATATATAACGGAGATATCGAGCCGTTTATAGTGGTAACTCCCAACGGACGCTCCGGGGCTGATTTTGCCAATACCAGCTCCGACTATAACTCCTTCTATGAATTTGGCAAGGAGCTTAGGAATGACTTAATACCCTATATTGAGAGCCATTATGCAACCTATGGACAGTATGATGAAAATGGCTATGATTTAACTGAAGCAAGAGAGCACAGGGCTATGGCAGGCTTGTCCATGGGCGGTATGCAGACAATCAATATAGGCATATGTGAAAGTCTGGATATTATAAGCTTTTTTGGGGCATTTTCCGCCGCACCAACCTCCTATGAGGGTTCAAAAATTGTGGCAACCATTGATGAAAAATTTCCTGATGATGAAATCAAATATTTTTATAATATTTGCGGAACAGGTGATTCCATTGCCTATACAAGTGCCTCAAACGCAGCAAAATCCCTGCCTCAGTTAAGCGACAGATTTGTGGACGGACAGAATTATATGTGGCAGGAGTTGGCCGGAGGACATGATTTCAATATATGGTATCTGGGCTTTTACAACTTTGCACAGCTGGTATTTGATTAAGTACAAGAAAAAGTCATATTGTGCAAAGAAAATGACGATATATGTGTATTGTTACAATTAATGATATGTTACCATTAGAGTGATAGATGTATAATGGTTAATCGTTTAACAACAGACAAAGGGGAGCATTCCCCGCTATGGAGAAATGCTATGCAGGAATATGGAAAATGCTTTGTGATTCTCGAAAAGGATATCCTATGTGAATGCAAAGATATAGGTGTACCTATTATGAATGCACCGGTTATTCATAATCATGACGGCTATGAGCTTTTGCTGTTGCTTGATGGTAAGGTGAATTTATATACGGAGGGAGAAGGTAAGATACTGGAGAGAGGTGACCTTGTCTGTGTCAAGCCTTATGATTTTCATCATGCGAAGCTTTTGGATTATGACAGATATGACAGAGTGGTAATTAACTTTAAGGAGTCAGTGATAAAGAAGATATCCAGTGATAAGGCAGATTTGTCTCAGTGCTTTAATCAGACTGCTCCGGGCAGCTTGAATTTTTATCATCTGGATGAGGCGGAAATACAAAAGCTATTGTTCTATTCCAGAGAGCTGGAGGCCTCGCTTCACGATACAGCGTTTGGAGCTGATGTATTGTCATTATCCTTATTGACGCAGATTTTGGTTATGGTTAACCGTTATGTTAAGGTGGACTCTCAGGTTGAATATACCGGAATCATGCCGAAGCTGGTGGCAGATACCTTTGCCTATATTGAACAGCATCTGACGGAGGATTTGTCTCTTGCCGCCATGGAAAAGCAGCTTCAATATAATGGAACCTATATCAGCCGCTGCTTTAGAAAGACAATCGGCATTACGCTGCAGCAATATATTATTGCGAAAAGAGTTACTTTGGCGCAGCAGTATCTTCAACAGGGAATCAGTCCCTGTGATGTGTGCTTTATGACGGGCTTTAACAATTATTCAAATTTTTCCCGCACATTTTTGCAGCAAATAGGCATTTCGCCCAAAAGGTATCAGCTTACACATATGAAATAAGGTAATTTTTAACAGCCATTCTATCGGGGTGGCTGTTTCTTTTTGTACATACAAGTCATATTTCGCAATAAAAACAGTTGCATTTTATGTATTTGTTGCAAATAATAATATGATATTCTTAATGCAAGAAGAGGACAGTTGTTTACCTACTGTGATACTCTTTCCCAACCGGGCAAATTTACACATTGATGAATCCGGAACATATAGTGTGTTGAGGGTATGGGTTGGGAGTGGTATATAATAAAGGAGGACAAAAAATGAAAAGTAAGATGGTTAAAATGAAAAGATTACTTGCTGTTACATTGGCAACTGCCATGACAGTAAGCATGGCTGGCTGTGGTAACGCAAAGACAAATGCACCTGCAGATGACAGCAAGGCAACAGTAGAGAATACTGATGCTTCTTCAGAAGAGGCTTCAACTGCATCTACTACTGAAGAGGATTTGGGTGGCTATTCCATCAGAACTGATGCAAACGGCAACAAGATTGACCTTGGCGGTATTGAGGTTATTGTTCGTGACTGGTGGTCTACAGGCGAGCGTGAGGAAGCTGCCGATGCCTATACTGAGGCTCGTTATGAGTATTTGGATTGGGCACAGGAGACATACAACTTTACTATTAAGGAATTGGCAATCAGTGATTGGGGTTCCACTCCTGAGGACTTCGCTAATTATGTTTCCACCAATGGTGATGATAACTACTATGTATTCGCACTCCGTACAGGTGATGAGTTAATAGCAGCTATGAACAGCGGTCTTATGTATGACCTTGCTACACTTGACTGCTTGGATTTCTCCGAGGATAAGTGGGTTCATGCTATTACAGACCAGTACAGCAAGGGAAGCTCAACATACGCTTTCCGTAGCCACACAGGCGCAGCACTGGGCGGAAGAGGCGTATACTTCAACAAGAGAATCCTTCAGGAGGCAGGTATTGACCCTCAGAAGCTTTATGATTGGCAGGAGTCCGGTGAATGGACATGGGATAAGTTTGAGGAGATTTGTTCTCAGGTAGAGGCTGATACCGATAACGATGGTGTAATTGACCGCTTTGCTATGGCATGCTACAACACCGTTTGGTATACAATGGCTGTATATTCCAACTTTGGAGATTTCATTGCTAAAGATGATGCTGGTAAGTATTACAACGACCTTGAGAGCAATGAGACTATGGAAGCTCTTACCTGGGCTGTAGATATGTGGGATAAGTATGATGCATCTAAGGCATATCCTGAAGATGCTGCATGGGATTACTGGACTACCGCATATACTAATGGTGAAGCTTGCTTCTGCTCCGCTGAGCTTTGGAGATCCGGTTCCTTCAATGATGCTATGGAAGATGATTTCGGCTTTGTATGCTTCCCTAAGGGACCTCAGGCAAATGATTACGCTAATGTATGTTCTGATAACCCTTATGCAATCCCTGCTTGCTATGATGCAGAGAAGGCTTGGAAGGTTGCATTTGCATACGATATTTATACAGAGCCTGTTCCCGGATATGAGGATTACGAGCCTTGGAAGTCCGGCTTCTATCAGAGCTTTAGAGATGCAGAGGCTGTAGACCTTACTGTTTCAAGATTGATGAAGAATGGTCGTCCTGCATATGATGCTTTGGTACCCGGTGTTAATACATCTGATGTTATCTGGGCTATCAACAAAGAGAATACACCTGCACAGCAGGCGGAAGTTGTCAGACCTACATGGGCAGCTTTCCTTGAAGAAGCTAACAAGTAATTATAATTTGGTATATATTAATTTGGAGGAGTGGTATTTTCCGGGTGCCACTCCTCTTTAAGCTATTATAATTTTATTTCCAAAAATTTCAGTTGTAATCTTTGTACAAATTGGCTATAATAGAATCAACCTGAGATGTGCGATAACTCTTGTTAGTTTTGAACCTACATTTACTTTAAACGGGATTCCTATATTGCCAAGTGGCTGTCAAGCCCTCACTCACGGACATAGTCCGGAGGATTGGAAGGGAAGGCAAAAGGTTGGTTGCGGTCACCCACCTAGCATTGCTAGGAGTCAAAGAGCAAGAGGCGGCATTTTGGGGATAATGCGAAAGATAAGGGGCAGCCCGATGGGGCTGCTCTTTTAAGGTTTATTTATAAGTTTACAGGGAGGTACAGAGATTGAAGCGGGGCTGGCAGAGGTGGAGTAAAGCGCAGCGTATGCAGATAAAGGCATTCATCTGTGTGCTTGGAATTGCGTTGATTTTGATTTTGATATTGGGAAATATTATATTGGCACTGATACATAGTCTGAACCGCGGAGAAGAGGAGCAAAAGGAGCCGGAGCATATTCCTGTCGTTGAATGCTTTCGTAATGTGTGGGTTATGGAGGCGGACGAGACAGGACTTTTGATTTTCCGAGATGGTAGGGAGGAGGAATATTCCTATGGAGAAATACAGCCTCCCTCAAATGTCAGAGAACAGCTTGCGGATATTGTCCTGACAGACGGTGTAATTACCAAGGTTACCGCTAAGACTGAGAAAATGAGCGGCAGAGTGTTAAGTGCGGACAGCTCTCATGTGGAGATTGAGGGCTATGGGAGTCTGCCGTTGACCGATGACTATAAGGGCTACCGAATTTATAATACACTGGAAATGTGCAATGTGGGAGATTTGTCTTTTGGATATTCCTTTGCTGACTTTGTGCTGGAGAATGGAAAAATCTGCGGCATTCTTATGGTGAAGGAGGAGGCGATGGAATATATCAGAGTGCTGATAAAAGCGGGTGATTACAGCGCACTGCTGCATAATGAGGTTATTCTGACCTCGGACGCCGACTTTACTGTGGAATACGGAGCCTATGATACGCTGAAAACGGAGGAGTATTCTGCCGGAGAGGAGCTGTGTATCAGCCCGGACAGTACATATTTTGAGGGAGAAAGAATCAGAATTATCCCCAAGGTGCTGACGGGGAAGGTGCTTTTAAAAAATGTGCATCGTAGTCAGGGAATACCCGGTTACAGGGGGCATATTGAGCTTTTGAAGACGGCGGAGGGTATTGCAGTGATTAATCAGGTGCTTTTGGAGGAATACCTGTATTGTGTGGTCCCCAGTGAAATGCCGGCGTCCTATCCTGACGAAGCACTTAAGGCACAAGCAGTCTGTGCCAGAACCTATGCCTACGGACATATGCTGAAGGCGGCATATCCTCAGTATGGCGCCCATGTTGACGACAGTACCTCCTACCAGGTTTACAATAATATTTTAGAGCAGGAGAAGAGCACCACGGCGGTGAAGGAGACCTACGGGCAGCTTTTGTACACGAAGGAGGGCAGCCTTGCGGAGACATATTATTATTCCACGTCCTGCGGAGTGGGGAGTGATGCCAATGTGTGGAAAACAGAGGCAGCAAAGGACTTAGTCTATTTGAAGGCAAGGGAAATCAGCCGTAGTGGAAAGTATGGAGACGAAGCCGGAGAAGACTTAAAAGATGAGGAAAGCTTTGCCAGCTTTATTACAGGGAAGAATGCGGCTGATTTTGAGGTGTCGGAGAGCTGGTATCGCTGGAATTATCAGGTAAAAAAGCTGGACGAGGGACACTTGTTTGAAGCCTTGAAAAAAAGATATCAGGCAAATAACAAGCTGGTATTAACTCTTTGGGACGGTGAATTTGTCAGCAGAGATATCGAGGAATTTTCTGAGGTAAGGGATATGTATGTGTCAAAAAGGGGAGGCGGCGGTATTGCAGATGAGCTGACGATTGAGACGGATAAGAACACCTACAGAGTAGTATCGGAATATAATATTCGCTATGTGTTGAATGACGGTGAGAGCAAGGTAGTCAGACAGGACGGCAGCGAGGTGGCCTCCCCCACAATTTTGCCCAGTGCATTTTTTGCTTTATCTACTAGTAAAGATAGGAAAAATGTGGTAGGATATAGTCTATGCGGCGGCGGCTACGGACATGGAGTAGGTATGAGCCAAAACGGCGCTAAAGGTATGGCGCAGTGCGGTTATACTTCAGATGATATTTTACAGTTCTTTTATGAGGCATGCACAATTCGGAATGTGTATGGTGAGAGGGAGGAGTAATTGCTTTGATTCAAAAGACCTACAAGCTTTTGCGAGATATATCGGAACAGATGCGCAGGCAGAGCATCAGCGCATTTTCAGCGAGTACGGCGTTCTTTTTCTTTTTGTCCATGGTTCCCATGCTGATTATGCTCTGTACCATTCTGCCATATACTCCGCTGACGGAGCAGAATCTTGTCACCCTGATTACGGATTTTACGCCGGATAAGGTGGATGGTCTTGTACAGGATTTTATTGCGGAAATCTATGACAAGTCGGCAGGCATTTTGTCGGTGGCAGTGCTTGCTACCATATGGTCTGCCGGAAAGGGCTTATTAGCGCTGATGAGGGGCTTGAATGCTATAAACGGTGTGGAGGAAAGGCGAAATTATTTTGTGGTGCGGCTGGTGGCGTCCTTCTACACCATTGTTATGCTTCTGGTGGTGCTGGTGTCTTTGTTTATTATGGTATTCGGCAATCAGCTGGTAAGCTTTGCCCTACATAGAATTCCTACCTTGCAGGCATTGGTGTCTGCTCTGATGAATTTCCGTTTTATGTTTGTATGGCTGGTGCTGACCCTGCTGTTTGCAGCAGTGTATGCTTATGTGCCGGATAAGAAGCAGCGTTTCAGGGAGCAGATTCCGGGAGCTATTTTCACAGCGGTGGTTTGGAGTGTTTTTTCATGGGGCTTTTCCATGTATGTGGAGTGGTCGGATTTCAGCATTTACGGCAGCCTGTCTATTATTATCATTGTCATGCTGTGGCTATATTCCTGTATGTATATTTTGATGGTGGGAGCCTATCTGAATCAATATATGGAGGAGAGAGACAGAAAGGCTATAGAAGAGGAGAGCGAGCAGAGTAAAAAGTAAAAATACGAAAGGATAGAAATTATGAGGAGGGCTTTTTTGAATAATGTTTATGCACTCAGACTTTTGTGGAAGCTTTGTCCACAGCTTGTGGTGCATGGAGCGATTGTACGGGTATTGGGCTATTTTGAATGGCTCTTTTACAGTGCATTTTTTATGCGTTATGTGATTAACGCATTGGAGACGGAGGCAGAGCTTGCTTCCATATTGACGTTCCTTGGCGTTACCATATGTGTATTTGCGGGAATGTCCTTATACAATAATTATGTTGAGGGCAGGGTGCTGCCCGTTTCCATGGCAACGGTTTACAAGAAACTGAATCTGGAGCTGTTTGAAAAGGCGGGAAATGTAGAGCTTGCCTGCTTTGAGGACAGTGAGTTTTACAATAAGTACACGCTTGCGGCAGATAAGGCGGCAGAGCGGCTGGTAGATACGGTAAATAATATTTGGGGCGTTACCTTTGGTGTGGTTGCGGCGGCAGCGTCATTTTATCTGATGTATGATGTGGATAAAATATCGGTGCTGTTTGTGATTTTCCCTATCATCGGTAATTTTGTATTTAACAGGCGCTTAAGCCGGATTGATTTTGAACGGAATAAGGATATGGCACCCCATCAGCGTAAGATAGCCTATGTGAATCGTGTAATGTATCTGGCAGATTACGCAAAGGAGGTGCGGCTGACAGATGTGTTTGCGCTGATGAAGCGGAATTACAGAGAAGCCATTGCCGGTGTGGCAGATGTAACGAGAAAGTATACACCTAAGGCGATGGTATATCATTGGTTTCGTGTTATGTTTACCTTTACCTTTATTTTCGAGGGAGTGCTGATTTACGGAGCATACCGCTCTTTAGTGTCTCATACCATGAGCCTTGCCAAGCTGGCGGTATTGACCAGTATGATGGTATCCTGTACATGGATATTAATCGGTTTTACGGAATCATTGGTGGTGAGCTTTAAAAACGGACTGTTTGTGGACAATCTGCGCACCTTTATGGAGTATGAGCCGAAAATACCGGAGGACTTAACGGGAGAGAATCCGGGCAGCGTGATTGAGAGCATTGAATTTCGCGGAGTAGGTTTCTCTTACAAGGATAAGCAGGTTATCCATGATTTGTCCTTTGAGATACGGGGAGGAAAGACATACGCACTGGTAGGGCATAACGGAGCCGGAAAGTCCACCATTATCAAGCTCCTTATGCGTTTTTACGACCCTACGGAGGGTGAGATTCTCTTAAATGGCAGAAATATCAAGGAGTATGATTTGCAGAAGTATCGGGCTTTATTTGCAACGGCATTTCAGGATTTTCAGATTTTCTCCCTTTCCGTCATGGAAAATGTTCTTATGAGGAAGGGAAGTAAGGAGCAGGAGGCAGAGGTAATACATGCCCTGAAGCTTGCAGGGGTATATGACAAGATAGAAAGTCTGCCTCAGGGCATACATACCATATTGACAAAGGAATTTGCGGAGGACGGAGCAGTTCTTTCCGGCGGCGAATATCAGAAGATTGTAGTGGCAAGAGCATTTGTACAGAAATGCCCTGTTAAGATATTTGACGAGCCCTCCAGCGCCCTTGACCCCATTGCGGAATATCAGCTGTTTGAAAGTATTTTGAAGGACGGCAGGGATAAAACCATGCTGTTTATTTCTCATAGATTATCCTCCGTACAGAATGCGGACTGGGTATTTATGCTGGAGAACGGAACAATCATTGAGCAGGGCTCACATGGCATGCTCATGGAGAAGCGGGGAGCCTATGCGGATATGTATGAGAAGCAGGCGATAAACTATCTGGCGCTCAGTCATGAATCGGAGCGCCGGGGAATTTTTGCGGCAGGGGAGGTGACAGAATGAAGAGGGTATTAGAAAATCATTTGTTCCTTTGGAAGCTTTGCTTTCGCACGACTCCCGGTTATATGATTTTTGTTTTGTATGATGCCTTTCGCTATCAGTTCATGATATTTTTGGAGCATACGCTGGGAATACGCTATGTGCTGCATTGTGCGGAATACGGCGAGCCCTTTTACAAGGCGTTTATAGTAATTGGAATAATTCTGTTGATTAATATGATACAGATTATTCCGGACGGATATTTTATACATGGGATGACCTATCGGGCGAAGCCCAAGCTGTATCAGGCACTTAAGGAGCAGATGTATCAGAAGGCACAGGAGCTTGATTTGGTATGCTATGACAATCCTGAGTATTATAACGATTTTGTTCTGGCAGTGGCGGAGGCAGAGAGCTCTATTGACAGGTTTATTGAGCTTTTGAATTCTATTGTACAGAGTATTACTGTTATTGTGACGACAGGTGCCTTTTTCCTGATGACGGATTCGGTGGGAATTTTGTTTGTAATGGTTTCCTTCCTGTTAAGCTTTTTCCTTGCCAAGAAGCTGAATCGGATAAATTACGAGGTAAGGCTGCGGGTGAACCCGTGGGAGCGCAAGCGCAGCTATGCAAGCCGAGTATTTTACCTGAATGATTATGCCAAGGAGTTAAGGCTTAATCCTAAGGTGGCGGAGCTTTTGAAGGAGGAATTTATACAGGCGAATGAAGAGATAGAAAAGGAGCAGAAAAGAATCTCCGGCAGGAGAGTGGGTTTCCGTTTCCTTCGCTACTATTGTGCGGGAGATTTCATTACGGACGGTCTGTATGTGGGTTATCTGATTTTTCAGGCGGCAGTGTTTCACACCATAGATTACAGCAATGCGGTGGTATTGTTTAACCGTACGGGAAGCTTAAGAGGCGGTTTGAGAGGACTTGCGGAGATTGCACCTAAAGCAAACGAAAACAGCCTGTACATAGACAAAATAAGAACCTTTTTGGCATATGAGCCTAAGCTTGTTCATGGTGTGGGAGATATGGTGCCGGAGGGTGTGGGCTGTCTGGAGCTTAAAAATGTAAGCTTCCGGTACACAGAGTCTTCGGAGGAAATCCTGCATAATATCAATTTAAAGGCACAGCCAGGAGAGCGTATTGCTATTGTAGGCTACAACGGAGCAGGCAAAACCACGCTGATAAAGCTTTTGATGCGCTTGTATGACCCCACAGAGGGAACGGTGAGTTACCACGGGAGAAATATTAAGGAGTATGATATAGACGACTATCACAGAAAGATAGGTGTGGTATTTCAGGATTATAAAATGTATGGGGCAAGCCTGTTTGAAAATGTAGTGTTAGATGATATGGAGGCAACGACAAAGGAGCGCGAGAAGGTGGAAGACGCGCTTAAGAGGAGTGGCTTTGAGAACAGGCTAAGCCATTTGCCGGAGGGACTGGACACCCAGCTTACTACGGAATTTGATGAAAACGGTGTTAATCTTTCGGGCGGAGAGAGCCAAAAGACGGCTATTGCGAGGGCATTTTACCGTAAGGCAGATATTTTGGTTATGGACGAGCCCTCAAGTGCCTTAGACCCTATATCTGAGTATCAGCTAAATAAGGCAATGCATGAGGCAGCGCTCAATAAGACTGTGTTTTACATATCCCACAGGCTTTCTACCACAAGAGATGCAGACCGTATTCTTATGCTGGAAAAGGGACGCATTGTGGAGGAGGGAAGCCATGAGGAGCTTCTTGCAAAAGGCGGCAAGTATGCTCAAATGTGGAATGCTCAGGCAGGAAAGTATGCGGCGGGATAAATTCTGCATTATAAAAAACAGAAAGCGTTCGCAAAACAGATGCTTTACAAACGCTTCGGAATGGAGCTTACTATTACTATGGACAATCAAAAAGTCATTAACAGACCGGCGGGTTTTCTGGCAACCTATATTGCGGCATATGAACCCAATATGGGAGTTGAATATGCACAATTTCCGTCAAAGGAGTATACAGATACATATCGTACCAATGTTTTGTTCTATGGCATATCAAGGGACGGCATGCATATGCTGCACCGGTGATATTTGATTACGAGGGCTTCCCGGTTTGCAAGCTCACCGGAGAAGAGTATTTGGCAGAAGACCTAAGAAATGTCTCAATCAAAATAAGGGTTCAATAGGGTATGCTGAATTAATGCTTGACATTTTTGTATAAAGTTATTAGTATAATAAGTTGTAGTAAGAAAAATGCGTTGAAGGTGTATAGTAGAGCTTCATTTTCCACCAGAGAGAGGAGGTCATCGGCTGCAAGCCTCCTTGGGTTCAGATGAGAGCTTGAATTTCCCACCGGAGCTGCTTAAAGGAAGCAGAGCTGCTAAGTGCTTGTGGCTGTGTGCGTATGTTAAGCCGGGTTGTGACCGTTATTACACCAATGAGAGCCTGTGTGAGTACATAGGAATTTGGGTGGTACCGCGGATTTATTCGTCCCTTGCAGTTAGCTGCAAGGGACTTTTTTAATAAATAATTAAAGGAGAGAAGATTATGGAAGAGAAGATTTTACGCCTGAAGGCTCAGCTTGAGGAAGAACTGGCAAAGATTAAGGATATTTCCGAGCTTGAAAATATCAGAGTGGCTTATCTGGGTAAAAAGGGCAGCATTACCGAGCTGCTTAAGGGCTTGAAGGAGCTGGGCGACGAGGAGAAGAAGACTTTCGGTCAAAAGGTTAATGTGCTTAAGAACGAAGTTGCCGCAAAAATTGACGATTATAAGGTTAAGCTTGCCGAGGCTGAAATTTTGAAGGAAATCAATGAAATGCCTGAATTTGATACCTCTATTCCGGCAAATTTGGAAAGGGGCTCCTATCACCCCATTACGCTGGTGCAGCGTGAGTGTGAAAAGGTATTTAAGTCCATGGGCTTTACCGTCGAGGATTACAGCGAGGTGGTAAGTGAGTATGAGTGCTTTGAATCCTTAAATATTCCTAAGCATCACCCGGCAAGAGATATGCAGGACACCTATTATCTTGAGAACGGTCAGCTGCTTAAGACACAGACCTCCGCGGCTCAGAATGCTATCTACAGAAAATATAAGGACGCGCTGATTAACGAGGGCAAGCCTATCAAGGCTATTTTCCCGGGAAGGTGCTTTAGAAACGAGGCAACCGATGCCTGCCATGAGAATACCTTTTTCCAGATGGAGGGTGTTATGGTAGGGAAGGATATTTCTATTTCCAACCTGATTTTCTTTATGAAGACCATGCTTTCCGAGGTGTTCCAAAGAGACATTAAGGTAAGACTTCGTCCGGGCTTTTTCCCCTTTGTGGAGCCGGGCTTTGAGCTTGATATTAACTGCCTTATCTGTGGCGGCGAGGGCTGCCCTTCCTGTAAGCACAGTGGCTGGCTGGAGCTTTGCCCCTGTGGAATGATTCACCCTGAGGTGCTTAAGGCGGGCGGTATCGACCCGGAGGAGTATACCGGATTTGCATTTGGTTTGGGCTTAACCAGACTTGCCATGATGAAGTACGGTGTTAAGGATATTCGTGATTTGAACAGCGGTAATCTAAAGAGTATGGAGCAGTTTACAGACGGCGAGTAAGCATAGAAGCAGAAGGGAGAGAAAGAAATGTTTTTATCTATGAATTGGATTTCGGATTATGTTGATTTATCCGGATTAGACAAGAGAGAGCTGATTAATCGTTTTTCCTTATCCACGGCAGAGGTGGAGAATGAAATTTTTTATAAGGGCAGTGATTTAAGCGGAGTAGTTGTTGCTGAGATTAAGTCGGTGGAGGAGCACCCTGAATCCAAGAAGCTTCATCTGCTCAAGGTGGATATCGGTGAAGGACAGCTTACGGATGTTGTCTGCGGCGCACCTAATGTAAGAGTAGGTATGAAGACTGCCTTTGCAAAGCTGGGAGCTCATATAGGAGACATTACCATTGCCCCCAGAAAGCTTGCCGGCTACCCTTCCAACGGTATGTGCTGCTCTGAGAAGGAAATCGGCATCAGCGATGACCATTCCGGAATTATGGAGATTACAGATGATGTACCTTTGGGAACGGATTTGAAGGAGCTTTACCAGATTGACGATATCGTGTTTGAGGTAGACAATAAGTCTCTTACCAACCGTCCTGATTTATGGGGACACTACGGCATTGCCCGTGAGTTTGCAGCTATTGCGGGAAGAGAGTTAAAGCCCTTGGAGGTTATAGACTTATCACAGTATGATTCTCTGCCAAACGTTGATATGAAAATTGAGAATAAGCTATGCCAGAGATATTCCTGTCTGAAATTTGAAAATATTCAGAAGAATATTAGTCCTGTCAATATGAGAATCCGTTTGTATTACTGCGGAATGAGAGCTATCAATCTGCTGGCAGACCTTACAAATTATCTGATGCTGGAGATGGGGCAGCCTATGCATGCATTTGATTCCCGCAAGGTGGAAAAGATAAGGATTAAGTGCTTTGATAAGCCATTTGTGTTCCGTACCCTAGACGGCGTAGACAGAAACATTGATGAAAATACACTGATGATTTGCAACGGGGATACTCCCGTTGCCATTGCGGGAATTATGGGAGGTCTTGACTCTGAAATTGTTGAGGACACTACAACCCTTACCTTGGAGTCCGCTACCTTTGATGCGGTATCGGTTCGTAAGTCCACGGTGCGCCTGTCACACAGAACGGACGCCTCCATGCGTTATGAAAAATGTCTCGACCCGGAGATGACGGTAAAGGCGATTGCCAGATTTGTCAAGCTCCTTACGGATATTGATGACGGTGTAAGGATTGTGTCCTCCCTGACCGATGAATATGCAGTGAAATATGATAAGGTAACGCTGAATTTTGATAAGGCTTATGTAAACCGTTATACAGGTATTGAAATCAGCAACGAGCAGATTATAAAAACCTTAAAGAGTCTTGGCTTTGGCGTGGCGGTGAACGGAGATGAGTTTACCGTGAACGTACCCTCGTGGAGAGCTACCAAGGACGTTACCATCAAGGCGGATATTATTGAAGAAATTACAAGAATTTACGGCTATGATAATTTTGATGTGCATACCACGCAGGCACCTCTTTATCCGGTTCGTGCCTATGAAGAAAAGACTGTAGAGGACAAAATAAAGGATATTCTTGTAAAGAGATTTTCTCTTCATGAGGTTCATTCCTATATTTGGGCATACTATGATGAGTACAAGGCTCTCGGAATAGAGATTGAGGACAATGTGAAGCTGATTAACAGCACCAACCCAAACATCGAAACCTTGCGTAAATCCATGATTCCGACCCAGCTTTGTCAGGTCAAGTATAACTTCCAGTATGCGGCAGACTTTGGTATCTTTGAAGTGGGCAGAGTAGTGGAGGGGCTCACCAGGGATAACTTGTGCAACGAGAAGAAAAAGCTGGCAATCACGCTGTTTAGCAAGACCAAGTCAGTGGAAAAGCTTTATTTTGAGCTGCGCGATATGGTGGCTGTGCTGGTAGATGATATTAAGCATACCCGGATTACACTAAGTAAAAAGGAGGCCTCCCATTCTTATCAGCATCTGAAAAACCTGAATGCTGTTTGGGCGGGTAATGTGGAAATTGGTGAAATCGGAATTGCCCATCCGGTAGTTTCCAAGAAGATTGATAAGAAGGCTGCCATCGTTTATGCAGAGCTTGATGTGGAGGAGCTTGCAGGTGTTGTCAATCAGGGAATCCATTATGAGGAGCCCAGTCGTTTCCCGGAGATGACCGTAGACCTTTCCTTTGTTGCCGATAGCTTTGCGCCTATTTCCAAGGCAATTAAGGAGGTGAACAGCAGCCTTATAAAGAAGGTGACGGTTCAGGATATTTATGCTGATGAAAACGGTAAGTCCATTACTGTGAGAATGCTGTTCTCACATACAGAAAGAACGCTGACGAGAGAGGAAGTGGCAGAGGTTACAGATGCCATGATAGCGCTTCTTGCCAAAGAGGGAATTACACTGAAAAACTAAGTGAAGCGGCAGTATATATTGCAACAGCACAAAAGCATACTTGATGAAAGTATGCTTTTTGGTATAATAAAAGAAATAGAGCTTAGAAAGCGGAAAGGACGATAGCATGGAAAAGAAAAATACATGGGAAACCTACAACGCAAAGCAGCTGAAGGAACTGGAAAAGCTGAATAAAGAGTATAGAGAGTTTTTGGATAACGGTAAGACGGAGAGGGAATGCATTGACAGCATTGTAAACACAATAGAGGCTTCCGGTTATAGGGAGCTGGACACTATGGTAAAGAGAGGAGAAGCGCTCTCACCCGGTGATAAGGTTTACAGCGTATGGATGAATAAATCCATAGTAATGTTCCAAATTGGTGATAAGCCCCTTGCAGAGGGAATGAATATTCTGGGTGCGCATATTGACAGCCCCCGCATGGACATTAAGCAGAATCCTCTCTATGAGGATGGCGGCTTTGCCTATTTGGATACGCATTATTATGGCGGCGTGAAAAAGTATCAGTGGGTAACGCTGCCGCTTGCATTGCATGGGGTAGTGGTAAAGCCGGACGGCACTACGATTGAGATTAATGTAGGTGAAAATGAAGACGACCCGGTATTCTTTGTATCGGATTTGCTGGTTCATCTTTCACAGGAGCAGCTGGAGAAAAAGGCTGCCAAGGTAATTGAGGGAGAAGCACTGGATATTATTGTGGGTAATAAGCCTCTTACAATTAATAAGAAAAAGGACGAAAAGGAAGAAAAATCTGCGGGCAGAGAGGCTGTAAAAGCAGGCATTCTTGAAATCCTTAAGAAACAGTATGACATGGCTGAGGAGGACTTTATCTCTGCGGAGCTGGAGGTGGTTCCGGCAGGGCGGGCGAGAGAAGCGGGCTTTGACCGCAGTATGATTTTTGCTTACGGACAGGACGACAGGGTATGTGCCTTTACATCTCTAAAGGCGATGCTTGATACGGAGAAAACCTTGCGGACGAAATGCTGTATTTTGGTGGATAAGGAGGAAATAGGCTCTGTGGGTGCCACCGGTATGCAGTCACATTTCTTTGAAAATATGGTGGCAGAGGTGATGAATCTTTGCGGAGAGTACAGTGAGCTGAACGTGAGAAGATGTCTGTCCCACTGCTGTATGCTTTCCTCTGATGTAAGCAGTGCCTTTGACCCAAGCTATGCGGCAAGCTTTGACAAGAAAAATGTGGCTTATCTGGGCGGCGGTATTGTTATAAATAAATTTACGGGAGCACGGGGTAAGTCCGGCTCAAATGATGCAAATGCTGAATATTTGGCGCATCTGAGAAGGATTTTTGCGGAAAAGAATATTCATTTCCAAACGGCAGAGCTTGGAAGGGTAGATGCGGGCGGCGGCGGAACCATTGCTTATATTTTGGCACTTTACGGCATGAACGTAATTGACAGCGGTGTGGCAGTACTGAATATGCATGCGCCGTGGGAGGCTACCAGCAAGGCAGATGTCTACGAAGCATACAGAGGGTATAAGGCATTTGTCGAGGGAGCAGAGCTGTAAAAAGCAGCATAAATTAAGAGGACATTATGAACAATAATACTGAAAATACAAAAAATACAACGCCTAAGCAGCTTTTGAAGTCGGATTTCTATTTTGACCTGCCGCCGGAGCTGATTGCACAGGACCCATTGGAGGACCGTTCAGCTTCAAGACTTCTTGTGTTGGATAAGACAACGGGAGCGACAGAGCATCATGTTTTTAAAGAAATCGTCAATTATTTGCAGGAGGGGGATTGCCTTGTACTCAATAATACGAAGGTAATTCCTGCAAGGCTTTTGGGAGAGAGAGAGGAAACAGGCGCACATGTAGAGGTGCTTCTCTTAAAGAGAAAAGAGGGCGATGTGTGGGAGACCCTGGTAAAGCCCGGTAAAAAGTGCAGACCCGGCACAAGACTTTCCTTTGGAGGCGGACTTTTGAAGGCAGAGGTGCTTGAGACTGTGGAGGAGGGCAACCGCCTGATTCATTTCGAGTATGAGGGCATTTTTGAGGAGGTTTTGGATAGGCTGGGTGAGATGCCCCTGCCCCCCTATATCACACATAAGTTACAGGATAAAAACCGTTATCAGACTGTGTATGCTAAATATGAGGGCTCTGCAGCAGCGCCTACGGCAGGTCTTCATTTTACAAAGGAGCTGCTTGGGCAAATTGAGAAAAAGGGTGTGGAGATTGCCTATGTAACCCTTCATGTAGGTCTTGGAACCTTTCGCCCGGTGAAGGAGGATAATCTTCTCGAACATCATATGCACTCTGAGTATTACGAGGTTACGGCTGAGGCGGCTGAAAAGATAAACAGAACTAAGGAAAACGGCGGAAGGATTATCTGTGTAGGAACAACCAGCTGCCGCACGGTGGAGAGCGCCGCTGATGAAAACGGCAGAGTAGAGCCGGGCTGTGGCAATACGGAAATTTTTATCTATCCGGGTTATCGGTTTAAGGTATTGGACGAATTGATTACCAATTTCCATTTGCCGGAATCTACTCTGGTAATGCTTGTGTCTGCATTGGCGGGCAGAGAGAGGGTTCTCGCCGCTTATGAAGAAGCAATCAGGGAAAGGTATCGTTTCTTTAGCTTCGGTGATGCCATGTTTATTACGGATTTACAGAAAACTTCTGCTTGAGAGAAGGATTATTCAATGTTATACTGAGAGACAACGAGTTCAAAAACAAAAGCAATGGAAAGGGGTACCTTATGGAGGAGAGAAGGAAAAGCAAAAGAACACAGCTGCCTGTAAGCTTAATAATTAATAAGCTTGGAGATGGCGAAAGCAGAGAGGTTGAGATTGAGGTGTTTGATGCCTCGAAGAGCGGAGTGGGCTTTACGGGTAAGGAGGCTTTGCAGATTGGCGAGGTATATGAGGCATATCTGACAATTTGGACAAAGGAGGTTCTCCACGCTTTTTTGCGCATTGTCAGAATTGAGTTAAAGGAGCAGGAGTATATTTACGGAGCTGCCTTTGTGGGAATGCCCGAGCTTGACGTAAGCCGCATTGAAGCATATCAGGTAATTAATGAAAATGAAAAGTAGGTCTGCAATTATCAAAAAAACGGCAGTCAGTGCTTTGGCTGCCGTGGTTCTTTTTGTTCTGTATGCTGTGATTTTTTCCTTTTCAGGTCAGGACGGAGAAGCATCGGGAAATCTCAGCTTTTATGTTTCAGAAAAATGTGTGGAAATTATGAATTCTATTTCAGGCAGACATTGGACTGCCGAATATTTTGAACACCCAATCCGCAAGCTGGCTCATTTCTCGGAATATGCCTGTATGGGTATTTTAGTGTATATCCTTTTAAGACCTTGGCTGGAGAGGGGAAAAAAGCTGTATCTGATTATAGTGCTGTGGGTGTTTGTATCGGCGGCAGCTGACGAAATTCATCAGCTTTTTGTTCCGGGACGTTGCGGAAGCCCTGCCGATGTGTGTCTGGATACTCTGGGAGGAGCATTTGGTATTCTTATCTGCGTCCTTTTGGAAAAAATAGTGAGGCGAAGGCACCTTAAGTGCGCTCGTAAATAGTGTAGCCCTTGCCGGCAAGAACAGTCTTTGCCTGTTCGATGGCAGCTTCCTCATAGAACTCAATTCTAAGTACTCCACCCTCATATTCTCTGTTGTGTACAATCCCAATGTTTTTGATACTGATTTGATGCAGGGCGAGTATGGTGGCGATTGCCGCCAAGGCACCCGGCTCGTCAGTAATATCTATGGTAATTGAATAGGAACGCTTAATAGGTCCGCTGGAGGCATCAATAAAGGAATCCCTGTAAATGCGGGCGCTGTCAAACAAATCATATAATGCAGTATCGTTATGCCCCTCCAGATTGGTGAGAATATTCTGAAGAGAAGTAATATAGGCACCTAGCAGTGAGGCAATGTTGTCTGTGTTGGTAAGACAAATCTGCTGCCACATCACAGCGGAGGATGAGGCAATGCGGGTAATATCCTTAAAACCGCCTGCAGCAATCATTTTCATAATGCCGTCTGCGGAATCGCTGTCCCGTACCAGATTTACTAAAGAAGCTGCAATCACATGGGGCAGGTGGCTTACGGCGGCAGTCACATAGTCGTGCTGCTCACAGCTTAAAACCAGCGGAAGCGCTCCGATTTTTTGAACAAGCTCCTGATATGCGGCAAGCTTTTGGGAGCTTACGTATTCTGTGGGAGTTAAAATATAGTAGGCGTTCTGCAACAGCATTGCCTTGGAATGCAGGTATCCGACGCGCTCGCTGCCTGCCATGGGATGTCCGCCGATAAACTGTTTTTCAAGTCCTGCCTCTGTAATTGCCTTGTGAATGCTCGTTTTTACGCTGCCCACATCAGTAAGCAGACAATCGGGACTTATAACCTTTTTTACAGCTGCCAGATTGGCATCATTTTTCTGAACGGGAGCGCATAAAAATATATAGTCACAGGCGCGGAAGCTCTCGTCAATGGAAGAGGTGACAATATCTGCCACCTGCTCCCTGCTGGCAGCCTGTAGGGTGTCAAAATTCACATCATAAGCCACGATTGTAGTGTTTGGTATATTTTCTTTGAGGGCCTTTGCAATGGAACCGCCGATGAGTCCAAGTCCAATGAAGCCACAGGTAATATCAGTCATAAACAGCCTCTTTCTTTAACATATCATTTGATTTTTACTATATCACTTCAACGTGCGAAAGTCAACAAATAGTTTAAAATAGACGTTATCATCAAAAAATACCAACAATTACTTGTAATAAACACAAATATTTAGTAAAATAACCATATGGGAATTAAAAAGACAAAATCAATCATTGTCAAAATACCCAAAAACAGCAAAATTGGAGGAGAGGCATATGAAAGTTTACACAACTGACAGGATTCGCAATGTGGTATTATTGGGGCATGGTGGCAGTGGAAAGACCAGCTTGGTGGAAGCCATGGCATATTTATCGGGTATTACGTCCAGAATGGGTAAGGTACCTGATTGTAATACACTGAGTGATTACGGAAAAGAAGAGCAGAAGAGACAGTTTTCCATTAGTACCTCCGTGATTCCAATTGAATGGGAGGGTATGAAAATCAATGTGATAGATGCTCCCGGCTATTTTGATTTTGTAGGCGAGGTAGAAGAGGCTGTCAGTGCAGCCGGGGCTGCGATTATCGTGGTGAACGGCAAGGCAGGGATTGAGGTGGGAACCTTAAAGGCGTGGGAGCTTTGTGAAAAATATAAGCTGCCCAGATTTATTTATGTTTCCAATATGGACGTGGACAATGCTTCCTTCCGTCAGGTTGTGGAGGATATGACGGCACTGTTTGGCAAGAAAATGGCTCCCTTTCATCTGCCAATTCGTGAAAATGAGAAGTTTGTGGGCTATATTAACGTCATTACAGAGAGCGGTAATCGTTGGCAGGGCAAGGAGGTTGTTCCCTGTGAGGTGCCGGAGTACAGTAAGGCAAATCTGCAAATCTGCCGGGACACTCTGATGGAGGCAGTGGCTGAGACAAGTGAAGAATTTATGGAGAGATACTTTGGAGGAGAGACCTTCTCTGAGGCAGAGATTCGTGCAGCGCTCCGCACCAATGTGTGTGACGGCAGTATTGTTCCCATGACAATGGGCTCCAATGTGCTGTGTCAGGGTATTTATACGCTGCTTGATGATATTATCAAATATATGCCCAGCCCTGAGAACAGAGAAGTTGCGGGTATTAACCTAAAGACCAATGAGATTTATCATGCAGATTATGATTTTGCCAAGGCAAAGTCAGCCTATATCTGGAAGACCATTGTGGATCCTTTTATTGGGAAATATTCTCTTATCAAGGTGAATTCCGGTGTGCTTAAGGCAGACGATTTGATTTACAATATTGACCGCGATATTGAGGAGAAAATCGGTAAGCTGTATGTTCTACAGGGCAATAAGCCCATTGAGGTGCCGGAGCTTCATGCAGGCGATATTGGCGCTTTGGCAAAGCTGACGGCAGCCAGAACAGGCAACAGCTTAGCTACTAAGGCAACTCCTATCAAATATGGCAAATTTGAGATTTCAACACCTTATACATATATGCGCTATAAGCCCAAGAATAAGGCTGATGTTGATAAGCTTTCGCAGGCATTGCAGAAGCTGACGCATGAGGATTTGACCTTGAGGGTGGTGAATGATTCCGAGAACAGGCAGATGCTTCTTTACGGCATGGGCGACCAGCATCTGGAGATTATTGTAAACAGACTGTTGAATGAATACAAGGTTGAGGTAGAGCTTACAAAGCCTAAGATTGCATATAAGGAGACTATCAGAAAGAATTCTGATGTGGAATATAAATACAAAAAGCAGTCCGGCGGACATGGACAGTATGGACATGTAAAGATGCGTTTCTCGCCTGCAGGTGATTTGGAGGTGCCTTATGTATTTGAACAGGAGGTAGTGGGAGGTGCAGTACCTAAGAACTTCTTCCCGGCAGTGGAAAAAGGCTTACAGGAATCCGTTTTGAAGGGACCTATGGCTGCCTATCCCGTAGTGGGGGTAAAGGCAGTATTGTATGATGGCTCCTATCACCCTGTGGATTCCTCCGAAATGGCATTTAAGATGGCGACAATACAAGCGTTTAAAAAGGGCTTTATGGAGGCACAGCCCATACTGCTGGAGCCGATTGCTTCGTTGAAGGTAACGGTTCCCGATGCTTACACGGGCGATATTATGGGCGATTTGAATAAGAGAAGAGGACGTGTGCTTGGCATGACTCCCGTAGCCGGCGGCAAGCAGATAATAGAGGCGGATATTCCCATGAGCAGCCTGTTTGGTTATTGTACAGATTTGCGCTCCATGACGGGTGGACGCGGTGATTACTCCTATGAATTTGCACGCTATGAGCAGGCACCCTCCGACGTACAGGAGAAGGAAGTGGCAGCGAGAGCGGCAAAGGTTGCTGAGAATAATGCGGATGAGTAGCAAGGCAGCTTTCTTGCATAAGGGGCGGGTTCTGTGGTATACTGGCTAGGTATATTACAGGATATAGGAGTTATTAGAAATGAAAAGACTGCCGTGGAAGAATATTTATTTTCTTTTTGTCCTAAGCTTGCTGGCTGCAATAGCTGTTAACTATTGTGTGAATGTATCGGAGGCGGAGCTGACATACACCAACAGCATGTTTTCATTTTTATTATGGGCAGGCTGGCTGTATATCCTTCGAAGGCTGACGTTAGGGTCTTGCTGGGAGCGGACTGTCGGTATTTTAAATTCGTGCTTTGCATTTATGCTTTGTTTTACAGGAGGCATGGCGGCGGGAGTGCAGTTAGATAAAATAGGCGCTGTAAACTTTTGTGACTGGCGTATTTATGCCGCTGTATTGGTTATCTCAACAGCGGCAGCGCCTATTTTGGGGTGGCTGGTTCAACAGCTTGAGGCGTGTAGCATAAGGCTTGGAAATACAATGCGGTGTGGAGTAGAAGGTCGGGAGCATATAGTAAACAGAAGGAAGTATTTCCTGATAGTATGGGGAATTCTGTTTCTGTCATATATTCCCACCTTTTTGGCATCTTATCCGGGATTTTTTACATATGATGCGGAGACGGAATCTTATATGGTTTTTACGGAAAAATATTCTGCCCATCATCCGATGCTCCATGTTCTTGCGTTAGGGTGGATAATTCGCATTATGTATGCTCTGACCCGTTCCTATAATGCAGGAATTGCGCTATATACTCTTTTACAGATGGCGGTATTGTCCGCTTGCTTTGCCTATATGATGAGCTTTTTGCGGAGTATTGGTGTGAAGCGCTTCCTATGTAATTTGGGAATTGTATTTTTGGCATTGTCACCAACGGTGAGTATGTTTGTATGCTGTTCTACCAAGGATGGGCTTTTTTCAGGCGGGGTGGTACTTTTGACAACACTATTGCTTGAATTGGGAAGAAGTGCAGAGGATTTTTGGCAGTCGAAAAGCAAGAAAATATGCTTTGTGCTTTCTTTGCTGCTCATTTTATTTTTCAGGAATAACGGTATTTATGCCCTTGTTGTATTTCTGTTGTTTTTTGCGGTTATATACAGAAAAATGTGGCGGCGTTGGCTGCCTTTGGTGCTGGCTTCCTTTTTGGTGTTCGGTATAACAACTACGGCGTGCAAGCAGGTGTTTCATTTCAAGGAGGGTTCGGTGGCAGAAATGCTCTGTGTACCCATGCAGCAGCTTGCCAGAGTACATGCTCAGGCGAAGTACAGTCTTTCGGAGGAGGACTTGGAGACGTTATACAGTCTGATTCCTGAGGTGATTTTGGATAATTATAATCCTAAGCTGGCAGACAATGTAAAGGTGAATTTTTTGGCGGACAATTTTAAAGCAGAGCCGGGAAAATATATTTCGCTGTGGTTTCGGACAGGGTTGAAGCATATTGATATTTATGTGAATTCCTTTTTGGCGAATACCTATGGATATTGGTATCCGGACACTGTGCCGGACGGTTATCGGGGTAAGTGGATTACGGATAGGGAATATGAGGACAGCTCCTATTTTGCCTTTGTAACGGAAAGACCCGGTGAAAGAGTGCATTTGCTGCCTGTATTGGAGAGATTTTATGAAAAAATTTCTTTGGAGATTTATCAGCAGAAAATTCCCGTAATTTCCATGCTGTTTTCCATGGGCTTCTGGCATTGGGTTTATGCATTTTTGGCATTCTATCTGTTTATTACAGGATATAAGAGACAGGCGTTTGCACTGACAGTCACAGGACTGTTGTATCTGACGGTGTTGCTTGGACCGATTGCACTGGTCAGGTATGTTTTGTATGTATTTTTTATGGTGCCGCTTGTACTGGCGCTATTGTTTGATACGAAAACTGTGGCGTCAAAAGCATAAAAGCGCGTTTTATATCGGTATGCCCATAGCTGCTTGGTACAAACAGCATCGAGGAGCAGTGATTTTCGGGCTTGACAGCCCTCATAAAACACGTTAAAATAAGCAAAGATTTATAAAAAAGAGACTTTGATGAGGAATAGTAAGAGTATTAAGCTTTCAGAGAGCCGTTGGCTGGTGCAAGACGGTAGTGAGATGCTCCCAACTCGCCTCGGAGTTCCCTGTAGGAAGCGTTTTATGTTTGCGTGTGTAATACAGGGCGGGGTATCCCGTTACAGATAGTTAAAGTGCGCAAGTTAAGGAGCAAGCTTAACTTGTGAATTAGAGTGGTACCACGGAAATCAAGCCCTTTCGTCTCTAAATGCGAAAGGGCTTTTTATATTCAGGAGGAAAGAAAAATGGCAATACCGTACAACCACCATGAGGTGGAGCAAAAATGGCAGGGCATATGGGATGAAGAAAAGGCATTTCAGACCTCAAATGATTATTCCAAGCCCAAGTATTATGCACTGGTGGAGTTCCCTTATCCTTCAGGGCAGGGGCTTCATGTAGGTCATCCGAGACCCTACACGGCACTTGATATTGTTGCCCGAAAGAGGAGAATGCAGGGCTACAATGTATTATATCCCATGGGCTGGGACGCTTTTGGTCTGCCCACCGAGAACTATGCAATCAAGAATCACATTCACCCAAAGATTGTAACTAAGAATAATGTGGCAAGATTTAAGAATCAGCTTCATTCCTTGGGTTATTCCTTTGATTGGGAGAGAGAAATTAACACCACAGACCCCAATTATTATAAGTGGACACAGTGGATTTTCCTGAAGCTGTTTAAGGCAGGTCTGGCATACAAAACAGAGATGCCCATTAACTGGTGTACCTCCTGTAAGGTGGGTCTTGCAAATGAGGAGGTAGTAAACGGCGTGTGCGAGCGCTGCGGTTCTGAGGTTGTGCGTAAGGTAAAGAGCCAGTGGATGTTAAAGATTACGGAATATGCGGATAAGCTGATTGAGGGCTTGGATACGGTAGATTATATTGAGCGTGTAAAGGTATCCCAGAAAAACTGGATTGGTAAGTCTCAGGGTGCAGAGGTTGATTTTGCCCTTACCGGCAAGAATGACAAGCTCCGTATTTATACTACCAGACCTGATACGCTGTTTGGTGCTACCTACATGGTAGTTTCACCGGAGCATCCCCTGATTGACAAATATAAGGACGAAATCAAAAACTGGAATGAGGTAACTGCTTACCGTGAAATGGCGGCAAAGAAATCTGATTTTGAGCGTACCGAGCTTGCCAAGGATAAGACCGGCGTGATGATTGACGGTATTACAGCTACCAATCCCGTAAATGGCAAGGAAATTCCTGTGTGGATTTCCGACTATGTGCTCATGACCTACGGAACCGGCGCCATAATGGCAGTACCTGCACATGATGAGAGAGACTGGGATTTTGCAAAGAAATTCAATATGCCTATTATTGAGGTGGTTGCAGGAAGCCCTGTCAGTGTGGAGGAGGCTGTGTATACCGATGTGGCAACGGGAACCTTGGTAAATTCCGATTTCCTGAACGGTCTTTCCGTGGCTGAGGCGAAGGAAAAGATTATTGCCTACTTGGAGGAAAAGGGTATCGGTACAAGAAAGACCAACTTTAAGCTGCGTGACTGGGTATTCTCCAGACAGCGTTACTGGGGGGAGCCTATTCCCATCGTGCATTGTGAAAAATGCGGTTTTGTGCCTATTGACGAAAGCGAACTGCCTTTGGAGCTTCCTGAGGTGGAGAGCTATATGCCTACCGATAACGGAGAGTCACCTTTAGCAGCCATGACGGATTGGGTAAATACCACCTGTCCCTGCTGTGGAGGACCTGCAAAGCGCGAGACGGATACCATGCCTCAGTGGGCAGGCTCTTCATGGTATTTCCTGCGTTATACGGACCCTACTAATGATAAGGCGCTTGCAAGTAAGGAGGCATTGGAATATTGGCTGCCGGTAGACTGGTATAATGGCGGAATGGAGCATACAACATTGCACTTGTTGTATTCCAGATTTTGGCACAGATTCCTTTACGACCAAGGAATAGTTCCCTGTCCGGAGCCTTATCAGAAGAGAACCAGTCACGGCATGATTCTTGGCTCCAACGGAGAGAAGATGTCCAAATCCCGTGGCAATGTAGTAAATCCTGATGATATTGTACAGGATTACGGTGCAGACACCTTGCGAACCTATGAGATGTTTATCGGTGCTTTTGATTTAAGTGCCGCATGGAGTGAGGATGGTGTAAAGGGCTGCCGCAGATTCTTGGAGAGAGTTTGGAAGCTGCAGGATATCCTTGTGGAGGGTGACGGCTACAGCACTGATATGGAGACAAAAATGCATCAGACCATAAAGAAGGTCAGCAACGATTTTGAGAATTTGAAGTACAATACGGCTATCGCTGCCATGATGTCACTTATCAATGATTTCTATAAGAAGAATGAGATTACAAAGGGTGAGTATAAGACCCTGCTTACGCTGTTAAATCCTGTGGCGCCTCATATTACTGAGGAACTTTGGCAGATGGCAGGCTATGAGGGAAGAGTATATCAGACTACATGGCCCTCCTATGATGAGGCTAAGACCGTTGAAAGCACCGTAGAAATCGGTGTTCAGGTAAACGGCAAGCTGCGTGTTACCATTATGGTTGACAAGGACGAGGAGAAGGACAACGTAATCAAAATGGCGAAGGAAGCCTTGGGCGATAAGCTCACGGGAACAATCGTAAAGGAAATTTATGTGCCCGGTAGAATTGTTAATATTGTTGCCAAATAGGAAGCAAATCGGAATAACAAAACGGTTCCCCTGTTATTGACAGGGGAACCGTTTTGCAAATGAATAGAAAAATCAGACCTTTGGTATACCGCCGAATTGACCTTGTTTTTTTAAAATTTTATCAATCTGCTCTAATTCCTCCGCAGTGCTGTGCTTTTTGATTGCTGCGATGGCGGCGTTCATTTCCTGTGGGGTAAAGGTGAGCTTTTCCGCCTTCGCTTTTTTCATCATTGGCATCAGGTATGCCATCATTTCTTTTTGATTTTTGCCTTGACTGTCTGCAAATAAATGTCCAAGAAATTCCAGCTTCTTTTGGGGAATATCCTTTACAAGCTCATCGTTCATCCAGACAGGTTTATTATTTTTGTCCATAAAATTCTCTCTTTCTTGTTATGATTTGTTTTGAAACATATTTGCCAGCTGTGACAAATCCATGCCGGCAAGTCCTGACAGAAAATCCATGCCGCCATTTTCCTCACCACCGCCTCCAAAGGGAGCACCCTCGGGGAACATTTCCTGCATCATTTGTATCATCTGAAGCATTTCCTGCATATTTTCGAAGTTTTGGAACATTGTCCGCAGTTGCTTTAGCTTTTCCTGCTCTGCCGGGTCACAAAGAGGTAAAATTTCATCACAGAGCTTCATGGTGTCAAAGCTTTCTTCGTGAGGAAGCTTGCTGAGAGAGGCGTGAGGATATTGCTTAAAAAAGGAGATAGTGTACTGTAATTCCATAAGCTTTATGTAAATTGCCAAATTTTTCTGATTAGAAGGAGCCAGATAGGTAAGAAGTATTTTCATCATTTGTATGCGATTCGTAGTAAAAAGGGAATCAAAAGCGGTAACCTTACAAAATTCTTTTTCCTCCATAGCTGCCTCCTTGTCTTTTTTAAGTACTTCATTCTATCTTATGTACAATCTGAGGGCTGTATGCAGCCTCTGCTAAAGCTCTTAGAAAAAACAGGCTCCCGGAGGGGAGCCCATTTGTAAGAAAAGAAATGCCTGTTAGCAGCAGGAAGAGCCACAGCCGCAGCCGTTGCCGCCGCAGAAGCAGGAGAGAAGGAGAATCCAGATTAACCATTCGCAGCAGTTGTTGTTATCGCAGTCATCACCGCATCTGCCAAAGAAGCCGTTTCCACAGCTTCCGCAGCCGTTGCCGTTACAGAAGAATAATAAAATGATAATCCAAATACAGCTTCCTCCAAAAAAGCCGTTTCTGTTGCAGCATGCGTTATTAGATGCGCAGCCACAGTTGGTAGCAGTTAAGTCACTCATTGTTTTGTTGCCTCCAAATTTTATTTATGGTTTATTCTATGCGTGGCGGCATGTCAATGTTTCCGTGGAGCGTTATATATTTTTTACTTTGGTTGGAACGCAACATATGGATAAAAGGCTTGCATTAATTTCAATATATAGTAAAATAGGGATATGATATTATTGTAGTAATTATAATTTATAAGGTAAGGACATGACAGAGAGTACATTTTTTGTAGAGGGCAGACAGTTCCGCACGCAGGCGGACTATCATCGTGCTCTGCGGGATAAGGAAATAATAGACAGGCTTCGCAGGGAAGCGGCAGCCGGTAATTTAGCGCAGCTTGAAAAAATGAAAAGTGACCTGCAAGGCAGTAAATATTCCTTTTATACCCTGTTGGGACAGGATTTTGAGGAGGAGCTTGATGAGCTGATTGCTCAAAAAAAGTCATCAGGTTCAGGCAGGAGAGCAGGAGACAGTAAAAAAAGAACTGACAGGGATAAGCGAACAAAAAGAGAAAAAAAAGCACCGCAAGTGACGGGGTCTGAGGAAGAGGAGGAAAAGCTGAACGCCATTGCGAGAAAGGAGCTTCAGAAGCTTGACAGAAGAAGACGTTGGTTTTTGATTCTGTGTAGTGTGCTTGCAGCAGGATGTCTTGGATATTTTTCGCTGTATTCCTATTATGATTACAAGACAAGAAGCAGCTATGAGCAGTTGAGCGAGTTAAAGGAGAAGCCGGCTGTCGGACAGATTGATGAGATTGAGACATCTCAGACGGTGCATGTAAAGCTTGATGAGGAAAAAGAACAGAGAGAAGTACTGGAAGAATATAAAAATTTATTAAATAAGAACAAAAAGCTAATCGGATGGCTTAAAATTGACGATACAAATATAGATTATCCTGTAATGCAGACCTCTGACAATGAGTATTATCAGGATCATAATCTGAATCAGCAGTATGACAAGAACGGCTCCATCTTTATGGATAAGGATTGTGATGTGCTAAAGCCCAGTACCAACTATATTCTTTACGGTCATCATATGAAAAGCGGGCAGATGTTTGGCAAGCTTGATTTATATGCCTCTGAAAAATACGGCAAGGAGCATTCATATATCCAGTTTGACACAATTTATGAAAAGGGAATTTATCAGGTAATGTATGTGTTCCGTTCCAGAGTATACAGCGAGGAAGAAATTGTTTTTAAATATTATCAATTCATAGACGCACTCAGCGAGCAGGAATTTGATTCCTATATGCAGGAAATGGCAGCCATGTCATTGTATGATACTGGTGTGACGGCAGAGTTTGGCGACCAGCTTTTGACATTATCTACCTGTGATTATCAGGAGAAAAACGGCAGGTTTGTGGTAGTGGCAAAGAAGGTGGCAGCAAAGGAGTAATAAAATGGCAAAAGCTATTAAAAAAAGGAACAGACGATTAAAAAGAACAGTGAGGAAGACCTTGGGAGCATTATTTTTGGCGTCAGCACTGATTGTAGCGGCAATTCCCGTGGAAAATCTGCAGGCAGATGAACCGACCCCCATGAAGGTTACTGTTGACATTAAAAATTGTCGAATTCCCATTGTAGATGATGGCGAGACAATTTACACAACCGGTGACGGCAAATTTCAGTTTGCCTATGTCAGTACAAATGACGCTGCTGCCAGCAATAAGGTTGCAGTTATCTTGGGCTATGATGGCGGCAGGCTGGAGGGCGGTGTTCTGGAAATTCCCAATGAAGTGGATGCGTATCTGAAGTATTCCGAGAATTTGGGTACCACCTATGGATATTGTGCTGTCGGTAAAAGCGGTAACTTCCTCTTTTATGAGGTGATTGTGGAGAAGAAGGACGATTTTGGCAATGTAATTACGGAGAATGACCTTACAAAGCCCATATTGGACGAGGAGGGTAATCCCAAGACAGACCCTATTACGGGAGAATACCTCTATGAGCAGAAGATAGTTTATGAGAAGCAGTATAAGCCATGCTATTATACAGAATATTCTAAGTGGAGTAATCTTGGTGTAGATGAATTTTATTATCAAAACGGTACTACGACTGTATCCGGCACGGAGGTTCCAAAGTATTCACTTACATCGGATTCCACTGTTCAGAGAATTCAGGCGGCAGAGGTTAAATATATTGGCAACCAGACACTGCGGGCAGGAACCGGAGCTGATGCAGGTACTTGGACTATTATTCCGGAAGCCGAAGGCGGATTGGTAGACACACCGGAAGAGGGTATCTTCCGAGGAGAGAAGGCAGGTAATATTGAGACACTATATGTGGGAAGCAGCTTGAGCGGTATCGGTAACTATGCGTTTAACGGCTGTACCAACCTAAGCAGCATTACCTTGGAGAACGGCTTGGATACTATCGGAAATTACGCCTTTGCCAACTGCGTCAATCTGGAAAGCGTCAATGTGGAAGTGACGGCTATGATTACCACTATTGGTGACCATGCCTTTTATAACTGTCGTGCATTGACATATTTCAGAACTCCCAGACAAGTGGCTAAAATCGGTGATTCAGCCTTTGAGGGCTGTACCAGACTTGCCAGTGTGGAGTTGTGCGGTGAGGGAAAAAACGTTCAGCTGAGTACGTTGGGTTATAATGTGTTTAAAAACTGCTCCAGTTTAACAGAGGTGGTACTGCCTGACAGCTATGAGGAGGATAATCTTGATATCGGTATGTGGGAGGGGTGTACGTCCCTAGGACATATTACGGCACGGAGCGGAAGAGTTAATTTTGTGGTGCCGATGGGAGGAACCTTTACCTTTGATGACTTTAAAGAGACAGTACCTTCCACCTTCTATTTTGAAGGAGTGAAAACCTCACCTTTGCATCAGACGGCAACAGAAAACTCCATGGCATTTAAGTATCTTAATGAGGATGTTTATGAAATCACTATTGTTGAAAGCAATGGGAAGAAGGCTGTTTATCAGGTTAATTCCGATAATGAATTAATCTACTGTGATATATCGTCAGGACTGTCGGAGGTAGAAATACCGGCAACCATTGGACCCTACCACATTACCTCAATATGGTCCACCAGCTTTCAGGGGAGCTGTTCCCTGAAAAAGATTACAATTCCTTCTTCAATTACTACCATTGAGAAGAATGCTTTTAGAGGCTGCCACAATCTTGAGACAGTTATATTCAGCGAACCGGTAAATGTTACAACCATCGGAGAAAATGCATTTCAGACGCAGGATGTGTCAGCTCATCAGTCAGGGTGTCTGACTACCACTTTGCCTGCGGAACCGAAGCTGCGGTTTGTAGGTCCCATTTCCTATGATTGTGTGCCCTTTACCTATGCAATGGACCCTGCCAGCAAAATTAACGTGGGCTCACAGATACGCTCATATATTACATATTACAGCAGCTGGCCTCAGAATTTACAGGTACAGTATAATCCGGAGACGGACAAAAATGAGCTGATTAATTATCCTACCTTTAAAGAGTTGAGGGAATTCGAGAATATCCTGACGGAAACAGCGGCACTTGAAAAATATCCTTATATGACCAGCAAAAATTGGGAGGACTATGTGACGGCAGCCAAGGAGGCTGTAAGGAAAAACAGTGACCCTAATTTGGTGGGAACCATGACCGATTATGAGAGAGAAATCATTGATGCAGCGGTTAATATTGTGCTTCCTGAGGGAATCGAGTCCATTAAACAGGGCCTTTTCACTACAAAGGAGCTTGATGCTTCCGAGCCTGCTGTGGATAAGACTATTACAGCTTACAGTCTGAATGAAATAGCAGACGAGAGCTTTAAGGATTGTAAAAATCTTACGAGAATTAATCTTGTGAGCGGCACCACTACCATTGGAAATCATGCTTTTGAAAATTGTGAGAAACTGGAGGAGGTGTATCTTCCCGAAGACTTGAGGAGCTTTGGATTGCGTCCTTTTGCAAACTGTGGAAAGCTTTCTGAGGTGTATTTCTCAGGCAATACAGATTTTGCTTGTGAAAATTCCATTATTTATGAGCTTGATAACAATGGTAATAAGTATAAGATAATTGAATATCTGGAGGGCAGAGAAAGCGGTGTTATTACCGCCTCGGAATTTACGGGAGTAAAGGAAATAGCGGAGGAAGCCTTTATGGATACAGAGGTAAGCTCTGTAGATTTGAGGCAGTCCGAGGTACAGGTGATTCCGGCAAATGCGTTTGCCAAGACAAATAAGCTTTTTGCAGTATATCTTCCTAATACATGGAATACTATCACGGACAGTGCTTTTGCGGACAGTAATTTGCAGTATCTGGAGATTCCGGGCAGCTTGGGATATATCGGGAATGATGCATTTTCCAATCATGACTCTGCATTGACCTTCTATTGTGAGGATGGAAGCAGTGCTAAGATTTATGCTGATAATCAGGGAATTAAGACTACCTCCAAGCCGATAGAGGTTTATTACACTGTGCGTTTTTGGGATTATGAGAATACCCTTTTAGACACTCAGACAGTTGCAGCGGGTGAAGATGCTGTTCCTCCTGCTGTTCCGGGAAGAGCAGGCTATATTCATACAGGCTGGGCACCGGATTATCATGGTATTGACAGGGATATGGATATTACTGCACAATATGAGGCAGAGGACCCTGATGCACACAAATTTACGGTAACCTTTCTGGATTATGACGATAAGGTGTTAAAAACAGTTCTGGTAGCGGCAGGCGGGGATGCAGAGCCTCCTGTTGATCCGGTGAGAGAGGGCTATACCTTTACAGGCTGGCGTCCTGCAGTTACAAATATTCAGGCAGATACGACTATTTATGCTCAATATGAGAAAAAGGACTCCTCACAGTCACAGCTTACAGTACGTTTTATTGATTACAATGACACGGTCCTGTATACTCAAAAGGTAAATTACGGTGAAAATGCAATTACACCTCAGAATCCTACCAGAGAGGGTTATACCTTTACAGGCTGGCGTCCTGCAATTACCAATATTACCAAGGATATGGATACTTATGCCCAATACGAGAAAAACAGCTCGGGGGATAATAACGGCGATAATAACGGCGACAATAACGGCGGTAATAATGGGGATAACAACAACGGCAACAACAATAATGGTGGTAACAACAATAGCGGCGATAACAATGGTCAGACCACCACAAAACTTTATACGCTGACAGTACGCAACGGAAGCGGCTCGGGAAGCTATGGAGCAGGCTCACAGCCTATTATTATAGCCAACGACCCTGCTTCGGGACAGGAGTTCAGTCATTGGACAATAGCGCCCGAAACCACCAAGATTGCAAGTACCGTACTGACGGCAACGGTGATTACCATGCCGGAGGGTGATGTTACCGTAACTGCTAATTATAAGAAAAAGAGTACCTCGGACTCTACGGGAACGGGAAGCAGCAACACCTCCAATTCCGGTAATAACCGTCCGAACAACGGCGGCACCATAAGCAACGGTGGAACGACTGTTGTTATTGACAAAAACGGATTATCTAATACAGGTGTGGTATCTGCTACAGTAAATGGTTCCTCTGATAATTTTACGATTAAGATTGCAGAGAGCACCTCCGCATCAGAGGAGATAGTACGCGCTTTGATGGCAGAATACGGGGATTTGACCAATATCAAGTACTTCCCTATGGATATTACGCTTTATGATTCCACAGGAAAGAAGGAAATTACAGATACAACGGGCTTATCCATCAGCATTACGCTGCCGTTGCCGGATTCTCTGATTACCTATGCCGGAAATAACAAGGTGGCAGGTGTTGTAGATGGTAAGCTGGATAAGCTGAAGCCCAGATTTACCACAATATCGGGTGTATCCTGTGTTACCTTTACGGCAGAGCATTTTTCACCCTATGTAATTTATGTGGATACAAGTAATCTGACGGCAGGCATTACCAATGATGATACTCCTAAAACAGGTGACGGTATTCATCCTAAGTGGTTTTTATCCATCGGTCTTGCCTGTGTATCCTTTGTACTATTTATGAAGAAGGACAGGCGAAAGCTTCAAAAGGCGAGAGCATAATTTCAAATAGTAAAGAACGGAAGGGCTTATGAAAAGAAGAAAACGGCTTTTGGGTGTTTGGTTAATCATTACGGCGCTCATTATTATGCAGCTTCCGGTATCGGAGGCAGATGCGGCAACATCTGCTTCCGATTTTAAAATGGAAGGGGCTACATTAGTGAAGTATCGAGGCACGGAGAAAAACGTGTCTGTTCCTGATACCGTGGAGGTAATTGGAAAAGGTGCCTTTGAGGGTAACACCTCCATAGAGCTGGTGGTAATACCTAATTCCGTGAAGCAGATTGAAGCCTATGCCTTTTGGGGCTGTGACAGCTTGGAAAAGGTTGTTCTGGGCAAGGGTCTTACAGAGGTGGGGGATTTTGCCTTTACCAACTGTCAGGGGCTTTCTGATATGTCTATTCCTGAAAATGTCAGAAGCATTGGTATTCAAGCGTTTGCTGATTGCGTCAATCTTAAGGATATCACCATTCCTCCCGAGGTAACGGGAATTCATGAGACTGCCTTTGATGGGTGCAGTAAGCTGGTAATCCACTGTGAGACGGGAAGCTATGCGGATAAATATGCGAAAGCTTTTTATGAGAAACAAAAGGAAATGCCGGAGTATGAAGATATTTCTGATTATCCTGCGGAAGAGCCGGATAATCAGGAGCCGGAGCAGAGCCCTGATGAAACTCCTGCTTCCACGCCATCTCCTTCAGAGGACAATAATCTTGAACTGCTTGGAAGTACTGCTGTGGTGGGCAATCGTGCAGTGGTTTTCATTGATAATACAAGCCCCACTGTTCATAGCGGCGAAAGTGCGGCTGATGTGCCCAAGGAGACGTTGGAACCGGATACGCTTACAAGCGGTGGGGGAGTGATTCCCAAATACAGTATTGTTGATGGTAAGATTGTGGCAGATCAGGCATATTATCGCAGTGATAAGCTTCAAAATGTAAGTCTTATGCAGGGGATAACGGAAATCGGACAGTTTTCCTTTGCAAGGAGTACCTTGGAAAGTATTTCGATGCCTGACAGTGTGGAAGCCATATGCTATGGTGCATTTTATCACTGTGATAACTTAGATGATGTTATATTGCCGGAAAGTATTATGAATGTGGAACCAAAAGCCTTTTCCTACACTTCGTGGGTGAATCATTTCCTGCAAGATGCGGGAGATGAGGAGGGTGATTTTTTAATCAGCGGAGGTGTTTTAGTAGCCTATCGTGGAAGCACTGCAGATGTTATGATTCCCGAAGAAACAAGAGTGATTGCAGCGGAGGCGTTTTTGGGGCATACGGAAATAGAGAGCCTTACCCTGCCGGAAAGCTTGTTGGTTGTGGGTGAGGGTGCCTTTGAGGGCTGTACAAGCCTGAAAACTCTCACATTTGGACATCAGGTGCAGAGAATTAAGGATAGAGCCTTTGCAAATTGTGGCTTAACGAAGCTTTCGCTTCCGGAAAGTGTCAATGAGCTGGGCTTACGAGCATTTGACGAGGCTGTACAGTTAAGTACAGACAGCGAAGGGATAACCAGAACCTATGAAGCCTCAGCCCAAAGACTGTCCAATGAGAAATACAGGGTTTATGGCGAGACAAAAGGACAGGCGGGAGTTATTGTAGCGGGAATGGAAAATGTCTCCGCAAGCCTGACGGGGGCAGACAGAGAATATATCCTGTCTGTAGAAAGGGTGTCCCAAAGCAGTGAAATGGAGGCTGCTTTTTTGAGGAATCTTAAAACAGAGGTTCCAAAGGATATAGTTTTATACGACCTGACGCTTTCCGATGAAAGCAGTATTCCTTTGACAAAGCTGGGAAAGCAGCTTCTTACTGTGACAATACCTGTGCCGGAGATTCTTAAAGGACAGGAACTTAAGGTGGTTACCTTAGACAGAAATGGTCAGCTTGAGTTTTTGGAAAGTGAACTGCTAATGGCAGATGGTGTGGAGACTGTTCAATTCAAAACGAATTATTTATCAATGGTTGCTGTTTATGGAACAGGTATTGCCTATGAAAATATAAGGATTGTTAATATGAGTGCGCCAACGGAGGAAGGCAGCCTGATGCAGAATGTTTTAAGACGTCCTCTACATAGCGTAAAATGGCTGCTTTCAACTGTTCTTCTGATAGCCGGCGTTTGCTTAACAGTGCAAAAAGGAGGAACCAACAAGCTGCTTCGGCATAAAATATGATAAATATATGCCGGAGCAGCTTATGTTATGCAGCGGGTGAGAGAACAACTGGGAGTTTCGTTAGAATTAATACAGTCATTGCCAATGACTGGAGTTACGGTAGCTGTTTTGGACAGCGGAATAGCAAGACACCCTGACCTGACGGGAAAGCTGGTGGCATTTCGGGATTTTGTGGATAACAGAAGATTTCCCTATGATGACTGCGGACATGGAACCCATATTTGTGGAATTATCTGCGGAAACGGTGTATTATCAAACGGAAGCTACAGAGGAATTGCACCGGCAGCAAGGCTGGTAGTGGGAAAGGTTCTTGACGCAAAGGGAGACGGCAGTACTGAAAATATGCTTGCGGGGCTGCGTTGGATTGATGAGGTGCGTAACAAGTATAATATTCGTATTTTGAATATATCTGTGGGAATCGGTAATTTGAAGGAAAACCACAAGGAGGAAGCACTGCAAAGGCAGCTGGAGAAGCTTTGGAATAATGGGGTGACGGTGGTATGTGCGGCAGGAAACAAAGGACCGGAGGATGCTTCCATCTCTGCGATAGGCGTAAATACACAGGTGATTACAGTGGGCTGTCATGACGGTGATTTCTGTAAGGACAATCCGAGAAGGTGTGAGAGCTATTCGGGGAGGGGTATTTTTGGGGCAGTACCGCGAAAGCCTGATATTGTTGCACCGGGAACCGATATTTTGTCCTGCAATGCTTTTTTAAAGCAGGGAGCCTATTCCAAAAAAAGCGGTACCTCTATGGCAGCTCCGATTGTGTCCGGAGTATTAGCACTTGCCCTACAGAAGAAGCCGCAGATGACCAATGAGGAGCTGCGTCAAAGACTTACCTTTAGTGCCAAGGACTTAGGGGAGGCGTGGAATAAACAGGGCTGGGGCATGGTGAATGTGGAAGGGCTGTTAGCGGATTTATAGCCTGAATTTTATAAAAGATATTGACACACTTCGTATGATTGTATACAATTATACGAAAGCGGTGTGAAACATTGTGTTTGCACCAGCGTAGAGAGAAAGGTGTGTCGCAAAATGAGAAAAGACGATATATTCCAAAATCGCCCGGTGACGATGAATCCCAAAAAGAATCTTTTAGAGATAGAAGAGCATATGTACATATTAGACGATGTGGAAAAGCCTAATGTGTTCCGCAATATGTTCCCTTATTCGGAAATTCCCAAGATTCCCTTTAATGATAGAATTGTACCCCACAATATGCCGAAGGAAATTTGGATAACAGATACCACCTTCCGTGACGGACAGCAGTCCAGAGCGCCTTACACCACGGAGCAGATTGTAACAATCTATGATTATCTGCACAAGCTGGGCGGTCCTAAGGGAATGATTCGTGCAAGCGAGTTCTTTTTGTACAGCAAGAAGGACAGAGATGCTGTTTATAAGTGTATGGAGAGAGGCTATGAGTTCCCTGAGGTTACCAGCTGGATTCGTGCCAGCAAGGAGGATTTTAAGCTTGTAAAGGAAATCGGTATGAAGGAGACAGGTATTTTGGTAAGCTGCTCCGATTATCATATTTTCTTAAAGCTGAAAATGACTAGAAAACAGGCAATGGAGCATTATCTGAGTGTTGTCAGGGATTGCCTTGAGGAGGGTATCAGCGTAAGATGCCATTTGGAGGATATTACAAGAGCAGATATCTACGGCTATGTAGTACCTTTTTGTCTTGAGCTTATGAAACTGATGAAGGAATACAATATTCCCATTAAGGTGCGTGCCTGTGATACCATGGGCTATGGTGTTAATTTTCCGGGAGCAGTAATCCCCAGAAGTGTTCAGGGAATTATCTATGCTATTCATACCCATGCGGGAGTACCTCATGAGCTGATTGAATGGCACGGGCATAATGATTTCTATAAGGCGGTTGCCAATTCTACTACGGCATGGCTGTATGGCTGCTCCGGTGTCAATACCTCTCTGTTTGGTATCGGTGAGAGAACAGGTAATACGCCCTTGGAGGCAATGGTATTTGAATATGCCCAGCTTAAGGGCGATTTAGATGGTATGGATACCACGGTGATTACTGAGCTGGCTGAGTATTATGAGAAGGAGATAGGCTATCAGATTCCGCCCCGCACTCCCTTTGTGGGCAAGAATTTCAATGTTACAAGAGCCGGAATTCATGCTGACGGACTTTTGAAAAATGAGGAGATTTATAATATTTTTGATACAGAGAAGTTCCTGAACCGTCCGGTGCTTTGTGCAATTTCCAACACCTCAGGGCTTGCGGGCATTGCACATTGGATTAATACTTATTACAAATTGAAGGGTGATAAGCAGATTCAGAAGAATTCAGAGTTGGTTGCGGAGATTAAGAAGTGGGTAGATGCGGAATATGCCCAAGGGCGTGTGACGGTACTCACTGATGAGGAGATTGTTGCCTGCCTGAACCGAGTATGTCTTGAGAAGAACATTAAAATTGGGGAATAGGTAAATGCAAAAAGGCGGACAGATTGGAGATAATGTGAGTAATTATGATGTAAAGCAGGAGGTTACGGACAAGTACTCCCTGCGTGGACGAGTGTTTCATAAGCTGCGAGAGGATATTTTGAGCGGTAAATATGATGAGCATGAGGAATTGAAGGAGGTTGCCATTGGTGAGGAGATGGGGGTCAGCAGAACTCCGGTCAGGGAAGCCTTCAGGCAGCTTGAGCTGGAAGGGCTTATACAGATAATTCCCAACAAGGGTGCATATGTTACCGGGATTACGGAAAAGGATGTTAAGGATATTTATATGATTCGTTCACTGCTGGAGGGGCTGTGCGCCCGCTGGGCAACGGAGCATATTACCAAGGAGCAGCTTGAGGAGATGGAGGAAAATGTCTATTTGGCGAAGTTTCATGCACAAAAGGGGCATTTGGAGCAGCTGGCAGAGCTGGATAACCGTTTCCATGATATCCTTTATGAGGCATGTGACAGTAAAATATTAGAGCATCAGCTGAAGGATTTTCATCAGTATGTGTTGCGTGTGCGCAAAAAAACGCTTTCCAGTGCCAACAGAGGCCCCAAATCAAATGAGGAGCATGAGCAGATTTTGGAGGCGATTAAGGCAGGAAATGGAGCCCTGGCGGAGCAGCTTGCCAATAAGCATATGATAAATGCTTATGAAAATATGGTTAAAAACGGGCTTCATGAAGCGTATCAGAAGGCAGCTTCTGAGGAACAGCAGTGAGCTTTCGGCTTGAACCAAGCTATAAACTGTGTTAGACTGGTTATGGTAAAAAATTAACAGGAAAGGAAAAAGCGATATGGAAAAAATTAAGATGACAACCCCTCTGGTAGAGATGGACGGAGATGAAATGACAAGGATTCTCTGGCAGATGATTAAGGAGGAGCTGCTTTTGCCCTACATAGATTTGAAGACGGAGTACTATGATTTGGGTTTGGAGCACCGCAATGAGACAAACGATCAGGTGACTGTTGATTCTGCCAATGCAACCCTGAAATATGGTGTTGCCGTGAAATGTGCAACCATTACGCCAAACGCGGCAAGAATGACAGAGTACAATCTGAAGGAAATGTGGAAAAGCCCTAATGGTACTATCCGTGCAATTTTGGATGGTACGGTGTTCCGTGCGCCCATTCTGGTAAAGGGAATTGTTCCTTATGTGAAGAATTGGAGTAAGCCTATCACCATCGCACGTCATGCCTATGGTGATGTATATAAGAATACAGAAATTAAGGTTCCCGGTGCCGGCAAGGCAGAGCTTGTTTTTACAGCAGAGGACGGAACCGAGGTTCGCGAGCTGATTCACAATTTTGACGGAGCAGGTATTATTCAGGGTATTCACAATACCGAGAAGTCTATTTCCAGCTTTGCAAGAGCCTGCTTTAGCTATGCTATTGATACCAAGCAGGATTTGTGGTTTGCAACAAAGGATACGATTTCCAAGAAATATGACCATACCTTCAAGGATATTTTTCAGGAGATTTATAACGCAGAGTATAAGAGCAAATTTGAGGAGCTTGGTATTGAGTATTTCTATACCCTGATTGATGATGCAGTGGCAAGAGTTATCCGTTCCGAGGGCGGTTTCATCTGGGCGTGCAAGAATTACGATGGTGATGTAATGTCCGATATGGTTGCAACTGCCTACGGTGATTTGTCCATGATGACCTCCGTGCTTGTTTCTCCAAGCGGTGTGTATGAGTACGAGGCGGCACACGGTACGGTTCAGCGCCACTATTACAAGCACCTAAAGGGAGAGGAGACCTCCACCAACTCCATCGCAACGATTTTTGCCTGGACAGGCGCACTTAGGAAAAGAGGCGAGCTGGACGGCAATAAGGAGCTTATGGCATTTGCTGATAAGCTGGAGAAGGCTTGTATCAAGACTGTTGAGGACGGCAAGATGACAAAGAGCCTGTCACTGATTTCAACCTGTGAGAATCCGGTCATTTTAAACAGCTTGGATTTCATAAAGGCAATCAGAGACACCTTTGATAATATGTAACACTTCCATAGGGCGGACGCCCGACATGAAATAAGTTGCCGGCAGCGTTGTTCAACAATTAGTGAAAGTGTATATTTCGGCAACTTATGAATGGCATAGCTGAACTGTTACGATAATATAGAATGGGAAGCAGTGGCTTACTGAGCCAGTGCTTCCCATTCTTCATACAGAGTCTCAAGCTGTGTGTTGATAGCAGCCTGTTCCCTTGTAAGCTCCTGTAATCTTGCAACCTGTGTACCGATGGAGGGGTCGGACATTTCTGTATCAATTTCAGACAGACGTGTTTCCAAGGAAGTAATTTTTTCCTCACAGCGCTTTAAATCATTTTCCTTTTTGCGCAGTCTTGCCTGTTCCTCCTTCTGTGCCTTCCAGTCCTGCTTTGTCTCGGTTTCAGTGGACTTTGCAGCTGTAGCAGCTGTGCCTGACTGTGAGACTACAGCTGCCATTTGTGTATCATGCTTTTCCAGATAATAGTCATAATTACCGATATAATTTACAAAACGATGGGCGGTCAAATCAAGAATGCGGTGGGCAGTTTTGTTAATAAAATATCGGTCATGGGAAACGTAAAGCACTGTGCCCTCGTAATTATTTAAGGCATCCTCCAATATTTCCTTTGACATAATATCCAGATGGTTGGTGGGCTCGTCCAAAATTAAAAAATTAGCGTTTCCAAGCATAAGCTTGGCTAAGGATACACGCCCCCTTTCGCCACCGCTTAAATCCGATATGCGCTTGAAAACGTCATCTCCCGTAAAGAGAAAGGCGGCAAGTACATTGCGAATCTGAGTGTTGGTAAGATATGGGTAGTCGTCAGAGATTTCCTCAAACAGTGTCTTTTCACTGTGAAGGACATGATGCTCCTGATCGTAGTAGCCGATTTCTACATTGGCTCCCAGCTTAAAGTGTCCGCTGCTTGCGGGAAGCAGTCCGTTTAAGATTTTTAGCAGGGTAGTTTTGCCTGTTCCGTTGTCTCCGATAATGGCAACATGCTCCCCACGCTTGATTTCAAAGCTTACATTTTCAAAAAGAAGCTGAGGACCAAAGGCTTTGCTTAAATTTTCCACGTTCAACACATCGTTGCCGCTTTGCCTGTAGGGAGTCAGCGTAAGCTTCATATCTGTATTTACTTCCGTGGGCTTTTCTAAAACTTCGATTTTGTCCAGCATTTTTAAACGGCTTTCCGCACGCTTAATGGATTTTTCACGGTTGAAGGAGCGAAGCTTTTCAATTACCTCCTCCTGATGCTTGATTTCCCGCTGCTGGTTCAGGTAGGCATTCAGGGCAGCCACGCGAAGCTGCTCCTTTTTTACTGCATAATCGGAATAATTGCCCATAAAGGTAGTCGCCTTGGACTGGTCGATTTCAATGACCTTGGTGGCGATGCGGTCCAAAAAATAGCGGTCGTGGGAAACGATGATAACCGCTCCCTTATAGTTGAGCAGATAGGTCTCAAGCCATGAGATGGAATTCATATCCAAGTGGTTGGTAGGCTCGTCCAGAATGATTAAATCCGGCTTCTGTAAAAGGAGTCTGCCCAGTGCAACGCGGGTCTTCTGACCACCGGAGAGAGTGAGTACCTTTTTGGAGAAATCCTCCTCTGTAAAGCCGAGTCCTTTAAGCACGCCGATAATTTCACTCTTATAGGCATAGCCACCGCCCATTTCAAAGGCATGGGTGAGAGAGGTATATTGATTCATTAAAAGCTCAAGCTTTTTCCCGTCTGCATGCTTCATATCCTCCTCACAGGTGCGCATACGCTGTTCCAAATCAATCAAATCCTGTTTTACGGATAGAAGCTCCTCATATATGCTGTGATTTGTATCAACAGCATGGTTTTGGGCAAGATAGCCCAGAGTTTTATCCTTAGCAAGAGTTACAAGCCCCTCATCTGCCTGCATTTCTCCCACAATAATACGAAGAAGAGTTGTTTTGCCGGCACCGTTTATGCCAACGATGGCAGCCTTTTCATAATCCTCTATATGAAAGCTGATATTTTGCAGTACTGTATTTTCCACAAATGCCTTTGATATATTTTGACAGGATAATATCATAAATGTAACCTTACCTTTGTATTCATATTAGAAATCTCCCTGTGAGCCACAGCCCTTCCATGCGGAAATTTTCCTTTCCATTGTACCTTGCTCAAATTCTCATGTCAATTCATTGACACATTTTTAACATTCGATTATAATGTAATATGTCAGCAGAAAACCAAGCGACCGCAAAGCGGGCATTTGGTTTTAGCTGACATATTAGCGACAAAATAGAGAGTGCGGAGCACGACTTCCGCGGAGCGGAAGATTTTGGAGCCAGCAAGAGAAGAAAAGCAAGCGAC
>Ga0129312_1000119_pt1 | contig 80447 bp, 74 predicted proteins | sample O827metagenome_FD_94434 | JGI IMG/M metagenome (GOLD analysis project Ga0129312, IMG submission 94434) | Orangutan group fecal microbial communities from Wisconsin, USA - O827 metagenome | ecosystem: Host-associated > Mammals > Digestive system > Large intestine > Fecal | place: USA: Wisconsin... | reverse complement strand
TATAGGCTTCTTTTATTCCATTTTTGACCGCCCACTTAATTATAAAATATAATGCAAGTAAGACGATTAGTGCTGTGCCAAAACTAATTCCTAATTCTTCAAACATTTCATTACCTCTGTCAAATCCTGTTTTCTCAATTCTCCAAACTGGAAGTTATAGGGCACAATGTCTTATCGGCCTGCCTTAGCTTGCTTATAAAGCAGAATGCCTTTGATAAGCAATAACAGGAATGTTACTGTTACCGCATACGGTTCTCTCGCCATAGCCAAAAACAAAACAGCCATGATACTGAGCCCTACAGAGATGGCTGTAACCGCTTTTTTGCCCTTTTCAAACTTGAAATAGACCATCAGTATTTTCACGATTCCGGTAATCGTCAAACTGACAAACAACGCCCAATAGATCCTGATTATGAAAGCATTGCCATCTACATATCCAAAGAGATTTACCGAATAGATATATCCATTGACCGGCTTGGGATACAGCGGAAGAAATATCAGCATCAGCGAAAACAAGTCAACAAACCCCCATAACAAATCGCATACGCCATTGAGATTTGATTTGTTTTCTTTTTCTGCTATGAAAATCAATTGTTCTCCGGATAACAAATCATCAATTGATACGGAAAAATAGCGGGATATTTCCTTTAATGAATCTATGCTCGGGTATCCCCTTCCGGACTCCCATTTTGAAATAGCGGTTCTGGAAACAAATAATGCCTCGGCTAATTCTTCCTGTGTCAAACCTCGACTTTTTCTTAATTCCTGAAGCTTTTCATAAAATTCCAAAACCTGCACCTCCCATACCAGTTCTATTTTTCTTTTAATGCCAGCATAACTGCCGCTTTATAAAGCTGAAACAATCCGGCACTTAGCAGTACACCGCCTACGATATCCGTAAACCAATGTACTCCGGAAACCAATCTCCCAATCACCATGAATACCGAAAAAGCGATCACCGCAATCGTTATGATTCGTTTTACCCCAATGCCAGAAAGTCTGCGCTGGATCTGCTCGATCAAGGCGGGCATTACACTCAATACCAACAAGGTGGTTGAGGATGGATAAGAAGCCTCCATCTTTCCTTCTATCAAAATCGGTCTGTAATTGATCGGGATCGTTTCAAAAATCGCATATGCCAAGAACACGATGACAAAATACACACCCAGAATCAGGATATCTGCATCCACCCGAAAAAGGCTTCTTCTTTGAATCAACTGTACCAGTCCGATCCCTGCGAAAATAAGGCATATTACGGCAGGCACCAGCCCCATCCAATCGGTAATGGTGTAAATTGCCATGTTTACCCCTGTGAAATGGTGAAACCAGCAATTGAATGTCGCAAATCCAATATTTGTTCCGTTTTGACCAAGCGGCTGCACATCCACAGTTAAAATCAAAGCTGTCCATACTGCAAACATTGCAAGGAATAGGTTTCCCATCAGCAAGCTCTTTTTCATAATTTTACATCCTTTCTGTTTTGGCTTGTCTTTCCGACAACTCCACCTTATCAAAAAGTGTAAAACTATGAAAGAAACGCTCTTTCACATGCGTGATACGATTCATATCATTCCCGCAAATGCTTGTCTTTTCAATGTTTTTTGATTTTCTATCCCTCTAAACCACAGTTTGCTTCCCAGTTAAATACTCTGTTTTGCTGAAATTTTACGCTTTTCTAATCGGATGTCTAATAACTGTTTTCCATTTTTCGGGAGCAACCTTTCTTGCATCAGACAGATATATTTCATGATGGAATCTTTCCATATTCATGTCATTAACATATCCATTCTGTTGCAAATAATCATCCATAAGTGCAACAGTCGCAGGTTCATCATCAAACGCCCCCAAATGCATGATCTGAACGCACAGCCCCTCCTCAATCGCAAGGTATTCTGCTGACGAACAATCCAGTTTTTTCTTTTTCGTCGCTGCTTCTACCGCCCAATCAAAATCCTCTTGAGATATGAAGTCCGGTAAGCGAATAACAGATATCCAGTTAAAAGCAGATTTATTTGCATAATCCACACCCTTAACATCGTCTTGCCACCAAAAGCCTTCAAGCGGAGGAACAACATATTCAAAAAATCCCTTGATTTTATGATCTGTTTTATAGCTCATTTTCAGCGTATATGCAATGGCATATAAAACACTGATCGCCTGCTGATATGCACCGCCTTCCTCATTCGGATCACCTTTTCCTCTGACGGCAATATAGTGAGTCTTCGGAACATTTATAATTTCCGGCTTGTTCTTCGGCATATAAAATTCTTTGTATTCTTTCTTAAAATCGAACGCCATCATTACCTCCTGCAGCTTCCGAGTTTCTCAATTCTCCAAATCGGAATTTACCGAATAACCTTTTCAAACCGAAACATTCCGTTCGGAAACTGCTCGTCCTGTTTTTCAGCATTTATTTCCGGATCATTGGGGTCTTGGTGATATTTGTTAAAGAACTCTACGATGTGAAAACCACATCTGTTCACATAAAAATGGATGTTCCGCTGCTCGAAATAGGGCGTTACGGTTTCCCAGACTTTCACTTCTGGATGTAACTTCTCAACTTCGCACCATGCAGCATACCCAATGCCTCTGCTATGAACTGATGGCGCAACAAAAAGAAGATCAAGGTCGCCTTTTTCACCCTCGACTTTAATCACAACACCGCCTACTTTTTTGCCATCGAGTACGATGCGGTAAGCTTCACCATCGTCAATGGACTGCTCAATCGTTTTTCGTGATATAATCTGTCCATCTTCCTCAAAATGATTATCTCTAAGGCCAAATTCTTCCAAGGCACCGTAATTAAAGGCTTCCTGATTGTCTAAAACAAATTGTTCTCTATCACTGTGTTCAAGGGGGCGCAACTGCACAATAGTAGTCATGTCTTTACTCCTAAAAATTCCGATTTTCTCCATTCTCCAAACTGGAATTCACTTCAATTCTTCGACAATCCATACTTTAGCGTTTTGTATATCAGAAAAATCGGCAAATGTTTTTTTGCCATTTTCTAACAATGCATGCAGATCAATACCGTCTTCGAAGCAGTACACTACAACCAAAACATGATGCGTAGTTTCAGTTACCATAGCTCGCATGGAATCCGACATGGATGAGCCAAAAATTCCTTTATCATCTGCAAGAACCAGCATGTTTTCCATGTCAATAAAATCCTTGCCGATACCTGTGTATCCTTCACCTGCTTCGGCCTTACGCAGCGTTATTGCGCCGTGCAGTTTATCCAGATCATAGGATCCTACTGACAGGCCACTTTTTATTGAAAGCAGATTGTTTACATCGACCACAGAATTGATATGATATAGCCCATCCCCACGACGCACCCGTCGAATCAATGCCTCAGACGATACCCGATATCGCCCCGGATTACGACCAAATGCTTTGTATGCTGCACGGCTACCACGAATACCGGGAATTTCGCCCCATTCTTTACCTTCGATGGCCTGCTGCACCTGCGGTAGAACCTCTTTGTCCACATGATTCCAGAATTGTGCATCTGACTTCTTTACGGTTGTGTCAAACTGCATGACGCCAAGCCGAATCTCCGGGTAGACTTTCCACAACTGTGGGTCAATTTTCACTTCATATTGCATAATGTTACCTCTATAGCTCCCAATTTGTTGCTCAATTTTCTTTTTCAAATTATACCATGACGCTTTAAACAATTCTACGGCAGCTTTGGGCTATACGAGAAAAATCCGAGCAGTTTTCTGCCCGGACTTTCCCGCTCAATTATAAATCCATTCCGCTTTCGCAATTCCGTTGCCTATGCGGTTGTTGCTAAAGCTCTGTGCTGTGGCGTTTACTTTACTTTCTCCAGCATGGCCGCAATTTGTGTCTTAGGGCGATAGCCCACCGATTTGCCGACGATTTTTCCGTTTTTGATCACCAGCAGCATCGGAATGCTGGACACCTGAAACTGCTGTGCCAGCGCCATCTGTTCGTCCACATTCACTTTACCGACCTTTACGGAACCGGCATTTTCCTCGGCGATCTCGTGCAGGATCGGAGAAAGCATTTTGCAGGGGCCGCACCAATCGGCGTAGAAATCAAGCAGAACCGGTTTATCGGAATGCAGCACTTCGTTTTCAAAATTTGCGGCAGTAATTTTCAGCTCAGACATTGTGAAACCACCTTTCTTTACTTTAGAGTAACTTGACATGATTTTTAGCGGCGTGATCCTTCGCCCTTAATCCTGCAAGGATTTATAATACAGCATACAGTGGCAAAATCCCTCGTAGTTGGGGTCCGCGATCTGATCCTTGAACTCCTTGCACATACACTTTGTTTCCTCGGTGCGCTCCATGCGGCAAGGGCAATACCCGCCGGTGCGTTTAAGCCCTTCGCGAACGGTTTGCACGATTTCCTGATCGGGATTGAGTTTGATCTTCATATAAGCCACCTCTTTCTTTGTTGTGCCTTTATGATACCACACAAACCGCCTGATTTCTGTAACAAAGTCACATTTCACAAAAAAATTGTAAACGGCACAAGAAAAGCCGCCCCATACAGCCGGTATGAGAGCGGCGAAAATACAAATTATATTTTACTTGCATTCTTTTTTCATGGCGGAATAGCCAATGAGCACTGTCCACACATAGGCACAGGTTTTGGGGCTCATCAGCATGCCGATCATGGGGATCGTGTCGGCCCACAGCACCACGGGGATGTAAAACCCAAAGCTCAGCACAATGGTAAGCCACATCCAGCGGAATGCCGCATCACTGTGCTGCTTGGTGCTTTGATAAAACAGCACAATATGCCATCAGCCCAATGCGAAGAATGTTAAAGCCCGCCGCACTCCATACAAGACAGGCCAAAAGCAGCAGCGTGTTTCGTTTTACTTTCAAGTAGTACCTCCTTTAGTGAACATTGTTCATTTTGTCCGATATAAAATTCCCACCGCTGGGTGGGAATTTATCAGCTTGTTCAATACAATGTTCTGCGCACAATCTCCAGCACGGCGCTGGGGTCATAATCCTGCCGAAGCAAAGCGGACAGCATGAGCGAAAACAGCACATCGGCAAATTTTTCCGGTGTGAATTGGGGCGTAAAAGCATCGGGCCGAATTTTGGTATCCTGCTTTAAAACCGTACACAGCCCGGCCAGAATATGCTGCCATGTTTGCTGCATACGGCGCTTGCCATCCATTTTTTCTTCCCGCATAAAGCCAAGGGAGTGCAGGTTGAAAAAGCCGGGATATTGCGTGCAGCCGTAAGCCATGCGCCCATACATCCAGGTGATGCAGGTTTGCACATCCTGAAACACAGCGTCGTCCTCCGGGCGATGGAAAATTTCGCACCAAACGCTTTCCACCGTAGCGGTGATGAGCTCGGCTTTGGAATCAAAGTAGTTGTAGATCGAGCCTACTGAAACCCCGCAGGCGGATGCAACCGAGCGAATGCTGACGGCTGACCACCCCTGCTGCTGAATGAGCTCACGGCTGGTTTTTAAAATTTCCTGTTTGGATGTTACGATGGTATTCATGTGTTCGCCCTCAATATGAACATCGTTCATTTTCATTATACGAATACAAGCAGGCGCTGTCAAGCATAATTTAAAAATTTCAGGGTAATGCCCGCTCCCCTATGGGGAAAAATCCTCATATTTTATGATATTATGCTGTTTTATAAATAAATCTTTTACTGCAGAGCTTTCAGGCCCTTCTGATTCAGCAGCCGAATGGCTCCGCGTTTCAGCTCCACCAAGCCGTCTTCCGAAAACTGCTTGAGCATTCGCGCCACAGCCTCACGCGCTGAGCTGATCTGCTGCGCGATCTGCTCGTGCGTCATGTGAATGGTGTCCGTGCCAAGGCGCTGGGATTCTTGCAGCAGAAACAACGCCAATCGCTGATCGAGCCTTTTAAACAGGATCTGCTGCATGGCCCACATCACATCGGAGAAGCGCTTTGTGGCCAATTCATAAAGAAAGCAGCGCACCGAAAGGTTTTTTTCTTTGAGAAACAGCACGATATTGGGCGGGATAATAAGTGCCTCGGTATCCTTTTGGGCGCTCATCTGCGTATCGAAAGAGATCTGGCTGATCACGCAGGAGGCCGACAGCACGCACAGATCGTTTGGATAAATACGAAACAGCGTAACCTCGCGGCCTTCCTCCGAAAGCAGATAGGCGCGCATTTCGCCCTGCATCACAAACAGCATTCCCAGGCATTCCCGCTCACTGCTGTACACCGGCGTGCCCTTTTTATACGAGCGGATCACAGCATTCTGCCGCACAAGCTCTTTTTCCGAATCGGTGAGCAGCTTCCAAAACGGAAGCCGCTCCAGTGCACTTTCCATCTTAGTGGCAGCTGTGATTGCCGCAGCCGTGGCTGCCGCAGGTGTGGCCGCCTTCGCCGTGCTCGTGGTCGTGATGGTCACAGTGTACATTGGGGTTATAGCCCAGATTCCCGGCCAGCAAAGCGATCACAGCAGCATCTGCTTCGCCGGAAACGCCGCCGTATAAGCGAATGCCTGCCTGTGCCAAAGCCACCTGCGCGCCGCCGCCGATGCCGCCGCAGATCAGAGTGTCCACCCCTTGCTGCATCAAAAATCCGGCCAGTGCGCCGTGGCCGCTGCCATTGGTATCCACTACTTTTGCATCAACGATCTTGCCGTCGGCTACTTCATAAACCTTGAACTGTGCCGTGTGGCCAAAATGCTGAAAGATCTGTCCGTTTTCATAGGTAACTGCGATTTTCATGGTGTTATCTCCTTTTTGTGTAGGGTTGGTTTGCGGTGCAGCACAGCGCCCTGCCGGGCATCCGCTTTTGCAGTGCCGATGCTCCTGCCCGCCGCAAATGCGGTAGTTGCCGCCGGTGATGCGAAGGGGCTTTGCATACACAAGGCACGCTGCGATTTTGCGCCGTGCGCTTTCATAAATTTCCTGTACGGTAGAGCGAGAAATATCCATTTGTGCAGCGCACTGCTCGTGGGTTTGCCCCTCAAGATCGACTAAACGGATCACCTCGTATTCATCCAGGGAAAGCAGGATCGGCTCGGCCTGTGCACAGCCGACCGGGCCGAATGCCTCCGCTTGCGGCGCAGTGCAAATGCGGCGGCAGCGAGGGGGTCTTGGCATACACTCGCCTCCTTTGTTTTCGGTATATACCGATTATATACTTCTGCGCTGTGCTTGTCAAGGCAGTGCGCTTTGTCTGCCGGGCGCCGGTACTGCGCAAAAAAGCAGCCCCCGCTGCCAAAGCTGGCAATGGGGGCTGCGGTGTATGTTCTGAAGTTTGCTTAGAACAGCTTTACGGGATGGCTCATAGCGGCGAAATCTACGCCGATCTTTTGCTTTTCTTCCTCGCGCACCTTAGCAGCTTCGCGCATTTCCTTGCGGGTTTCGAAGAACTTGGGTGCAACCTGCGGGAACATAGCGTAGGTGAGGCAATCCTCTTCCTGCTCCATGTAGGGCTTTGCCTGCTCGCGGATCTTGTCCATTTCGGGCTCCAGCAGATCGGCGGGGCGGCAGGTGATGGGCTCCTGACCCTTCAGGATCTGCTTGGCAAATTCGGGGTCGATGGGGGCGGGAGTGTGGCCGTAATCGCCGTGAACAAGACCCTTGAACTCCTTGGTGACCATCTTGTAGCGCTGGCCCAGCAGCACATTGAACACAGCCTGCGTGCCAACGATCTGGCTGGTGGGGGTAACCAGCGGAGGATAGCCGGAATCCTTGCGCACTGCGGGGATTTCCTTCAGCACATCTTCCAGCTTGTCTTCCTTGCCGGCTTCCTTCAGCTGGCTCAGCAGGTTGCTGAGCATGCCGCCGGGAACCTGATACAGCAGCGTGTTGGCATCAACCCCCAGCATTTTGGGGCTGAGCAGGCCGCTCTGCAGATACTTTTCACGCAGCTTGGCGAAGTGCTCACGCACAACATTCAGTTTCTTCAGATCCAGACCGGTATCGTACTCGGTGCCCTGCAGGGCAGCCACCAGGCTTTCGGTGGGCATATGAGAGGTGCCCAGTGCCAAGGGGCTGATAGCGGTATCAATGATATCTGCACCGGCTTCGATGCCCTTGAGGATCGACATAGAGGCCAGACCAGAGGTGTAGTGGCTGTGAATGTCCACAGGAATGGAAACGCTTTCCTTCAGCTTTTTCACCAGCTCGTGCGTAGCGGTGGGCGTGAGCAGACCAGCCATATCCTTGATGCAGATGGAGTTTGCGCCCATCTCTTCCAGCGTTTTGGCGTAGTTTGCAAAATACTCGTTGTCATGCACAGGGCTCAGGGTGTAGCTGATGCAGGCCTGCACATGAGCCTTTTCCTTAACGGCTGCCTTAATGGCGGTTTCCAGGTTGCGGGGATCGTTCAGTGCGTCAAAAATACGCATGATGTCGATGCCGTTTGCAACCGACTTCTGCACAAAGTATTCCACCACATCGTCAGCATAGTGGCGATAGCCCAGCATATTCTGGCCGCGGAACAGCATTTGCAGCTTGGTGTTGGGCATTTCCTTGCGCAGAATACGCAGGCGCTCCCAGGGATCTTCGTTCAGGAAACGAATGCAGCTGTCAAAGGTTGCGCCGCCCCAGCACTCTACCGAGTAGTAACCCACTTCGTCCATAGCGGGCAGAATGGGGCGCATTTCGTCCATGGTCATGCGGGTGGCGATCAAAGACTGGTGCGCATCGCGCAGAGCAACTTCTGTGATCTTGACGGGTTTTGCATTTTTGTTAGCCAAAGTAATTCACCTCATAAATTTTTTGATCATTGGTTTATACAGTGTTTCCAAAATTTGCATTTACAGTTACATTATACTATTACATTTGCCGATCCGCAAGACAGTTTTTCTTAAAGCGCTGATAACTGTTATAGAAATTTTTAATTATTCTTTAAAGCTGCGCTTTGCCGCCGTTTTACCGGGGCCTGCCTTGGGCGCGCCCGGGCGGGCAGGACGGGCCGAGCGGGCCGCTGCCCGGGCCTTGCGGGCCTCGGCACGGGCTTCCCCCTGCTGGTTGCGGGTGCGGTTGGCGCCCTTTACGGCGGCCGCGCGCAGGGCGTTCACCTCGGCCTTTGTAAGCTCGCGATACTGGCCGGGCTGCAGCATGCCCAGCTTTACTGCGCCTTCTGCATTGCGCTTCAGGCGCACCACTTCCAGGCCCACGGCTTCGCACATACGGCGGATCTCACGGTTTTTGCCCTCATGGATGGTCATTTCCAGCACGGTGCGCTCGGGCTCGTCCACGGCCACATTGATCACAGCGGGCTGTGTTTTCACACCGTCATCCAGCACAACGCCCTCGGACATCTGCACGATCTGCTGCTCGGTGGCATGGGGGCGCACGGTAACACGGTACAGCTTGCTGATCTCGTGGCTGGGATGCGTGAGCATATTGGCGAAATCACCGTCGTTGGTCATCAGCAGCAGGCCCTCGCTGTCTTTATCCAAACGGCCCACCGGGAAAATGCGGGCGGGCACATCCTGAACAAGATCCATCACGGTTTTGCGGCCCAGCTCGTCGCTTACGGTGGTGATATAGCCGCGGGGCTTGTGGAGCATAATGTAATATTTCTGCTGCTTTTTCACAATGCGGATCTTTTCACCGTCCACCATGAGCACATCATGGTTGATATCCATTTTATCGCCCACCTTCACGGGGTGTCCGTTCAGCTTTACACGGCCCTCACGGATCACCTGCTCGGCGGCACGGCGGGAGCAAAGCCCCTGATCGGCCATTACTTTCTGAATGCGTTCTTCTGCCATTGTATTCTCCTATAGTTTCAATTTTATTGTTTGCAAGGCAACTATCATCGCCTTAAAAAATCAGGGGCAGGCCTGCGCCCACCCCTGAAGATCGGGTTTTACGCTTTTTCCTGCTCGGGATCCTCAGATTTTTTCTGGGGCTGTTTTTTCAGCAGGTCGCTCAGCTTGTCCACAAGCTCCGGGATCATGGAAACGGCACGCTCTACAGCGTTGTTTTCGGCGCTGAGCTGAATGGTGCGCACATTGCCGTTCTGCACCACCAGAAACGCCACCGGTGCCACGGTAACGCCTGCGCCGCTGCCGCCGCCAAACAGATCTTTATCGTTTTTTCCTGCAAAGTCCGACCCGCCCGAGGCAACGCCGAAAGTCACCTTGGATACCGGCAGGATCGTGGTGCCCTCGGGGGTAGTGATGGGGTCACCGATAATAGTGTTGGAAGATGCCAGTTCACGGATCTTATCCATGGTAACGCCCATCAGATCGTGCAGCGTATGGTCTGCCATTGTAGAGTCCTCCTTTTTTATCTCCTGCCGCCTTTGCGCATGGCCCAGGCAGCCTTGAGTAACACATAGATCGCTAATACTATTATTATATACAGCCGGGCAGTGATTTTACAAGAAAAATGTTTTTGCGCCCCGGCCTGCCCCGCAAAATCCGGCTGAATGTCGATTTTGCGCACCCGAATATCAAACAGGTTTTTGGCTGACGCATACCCACCGCCGATCGCGGCATGAATGCGGCCGTATTCCATGGCTGTCGCGGCGGCATCCTTGCCGTGTACCGTATACAGAATGGTCAATTTACGGATCCGCAGGCTGCGGCACAGCCGTTTCACCGCACGGCAGGCATCCTGCAGGATCTGCAATGCCACACGCGGCGGCGGGGCCTTGAATTTCTTTTTTTTCTTTTTCGGCTGCTCAGGTTCCGCCTGTTCTGTTTTGGTTTTCTTTGTAGGGCCTTTTGCGCCGCGCGGGTACAGCGGCAGCAACAGCCCGCAAAAGCCGCCGCGCAGCGAAAAGCCGTTTTCGTTATACACCGGCTGCAGCTGCACGGGCAGGATCAGCAGCACCGCCAGCAGCAGCAAAACCGCCGCCAGCAGCCACCCCAAAGCCTTTAGGATCATCAGCAACACTGCTGCCACCCGGCATCACTCCTTTTCGTCCGCGCGCATGGAAAGCTGCGGCGCTTCGTTTTGGTGCAGCGGGGGCAGATCTTCCAGCGAGGTGATGCCGAAGGTGCGCAGAAACACATCGGTGGTTCTGAAGCTGATGGGATGCCCCGGCAAATTCAAGCGCCCGGCCTCTTCGATCAGGCCTTTATCGATCATTTTGCTTACGATCGAGCTGGAATCCACGCCGCGCACCTGCTCAATAAAGCCGCGCGATACCGGCTGGTTGTAGGCAATGATCGCCAGCACCTCCAGCGCAGCGGGGCTGAGTGGCACATTGCGGCGATTGTCCATCAGGCGCTTTACCATTTCGCCGTATTGGGGGCGGCTGGCCATTTGCCAGCGATCCTCCAAGCGCAGCAGGCACATACCGCGATCCTTCACATCGTATTCATCGCGCAGCTCCACCAGCAGTTTTTCCACCAAGTGCAGCTCGGCACCGATGGCCTCGGCCAGTTTTTCGGGGGTCACCGGATCACCACTGGCAAAAAGCAGTGCTTCAATGGCATTTTTACAAGTTTTCTGATTCATTTATGCATTCTCCTGCTTTTTCAGGCGGCTGTAATTGACCGAAAGTTTCTCTTCGCTGGAAATTTTCAAACGGCCCGCGCGCACCAGCTCCAGCACCGCCAAAAAGGTGGCCACGGTTTCGCTTCGGCTGGCAGCAGGGCTAAACAGCTCACTCAACCGGCCAAATTTTCCCTTGAGCATACCGCGCAGCACATGGACCACCCGCGAGCCCACCGAAACAAAGGGTGCGGCCAGCAGCGGTTCAAAGCGCTCCTGCGTGGGCTTTGCGCGGCTGGCGCTGCGCCCCGAGAGCCCCAGCAGAGCATTGAGCAGCAGCATTTTATCGTGCTGCAGGCGGTATTCATGGTCCGGCTCTATCTGTGCGGGGCTGCGCACCACACAGTACACATTTTCCTGCATGGCACGCAGCTGGGCAGCCACCCGCTTGCAGGCGCTGTATTCGATCAGCTGGCCCTGCAGCTCCTGCTTCATACGCTCGGCTTCTTCGCTGCGGGGCAAAAGAAGATAGCTTTTCATCTGCACCAGCTGGGCAGCCATTTCGATAAACTCGCTGGCCACATCCAAACGGTTTTGCTGCAGGGTGCGGATCAGTGTGGTGTACTGCTCGATCAGCTCTAAAATGGGAATATCGTAAAGATCCATTTTATTTTGTGATACGAGGTGCAGCAAAAGATCCAGCGGGCCCTCAAATTCATCTAACTTAAAGGTAAGGCTTTCCATGGGCAAGGTTTCCTTTTTTGTTGTTCCCTGCGCATAGACAGCGCTTTGGGGATATAGCAATATTTATTATAGTATACACAAAAAATCAGAGTCTGACAAGCCGGAAAGCCCCCGGGAAAGCCTGTTTTAAAAAGTTTTTTCCGGATTCTTGAACAAAATCAAAAAAAAGGCTTGCATTTTGCAGCAGGTTCTGGTATTATAATTTGGCTACAAAAAAACGAGGAGGTGCAGCAGAATGGCTAAATGTGAGTGCTGTGGCAAGGGCGTTACTTTCGGCATCAAGGTTTCTCATTCCCACCGTCGTAGCAACCGTACCTGGAATCCCAATGTGAAGCGTGTGAAGGCAATCGTGGAGGGTTCTCCCAAGTACATCTACGCTTGCACCCGTTGCATGCGTTCCGGTAAGGTTACCCGCGCTGTCTGATCAACACAAACATGGCCAGTCACATTCGTGGCTGGCTTTTGTTGTATCATCAAGCTTTTCAGGAGTGATCTGTGTATGCCGATCCCGCAGGACCCTATGATCCTTGTCAGCTGGCTCAACACCCAGCTGCGGGATCACTATGCCAGCTTGGAGCTGCTTTGCGAGGATCTTCAGCTTTCGCAAAGTGAGATCTGCCAAAAGCTGGCCGCGCTGGGCTATGCCTATGCCCCGGCGCACAACCGCTTTGAATAACGCGCAAAAATGCCCCGCAGGCTGCCAAAACGGCAGTTTGCAGGGCATTTTCATTTTGGTTGACCGTTTTCAAAAACGGATCAGCCATTATTTTTTGTTTTTTCTGCTTTTGCGGCTGGCTTTGCGGCTTTTTGCCGTTCTTTTTGCCGCCTCGGGCTTGGCCGGGGTTTCCGGTGCTTCAGGCTCGGCTGGGGTTTTGGCTGCCTTGAGTGCCTCGGTTTCGGGTGCTTTTACCGTGTCCGCTTCGGGCTGGGCCGGAGCCACGGTTTCTTTAACCGGCTCGGCTTCGGGCTGGGCAGAGGCCATGGTTTCTTTTACCGGCTCAGCTTCGGGCTTTTTGGCCTTTTTCTCTTTGGCCTGCGTGATCGTCCAAAGCTGGTTATCCCCGTTTACATCCTGCCAAATTTGCAGGCGTGCGCCATTTTCCCGGCTCATGCCCACAATGTCCATGCATTTGCCCGAAAGATTGCTGCGAACCTTTACGCGGCCATCATTGGTGGGCTCCACGATCCAGATCTGGCTGGAGCCATGCACGCCCTCCCACTGGTGCAGCCAAGTGCCGTCCACCACGCCGCACTCCACCAGATCCAGCACCTTGCCGGTAAAGCGGTTTTGAATGCGGTACACACGCTCGCCTTCCTCGATAAACTGCCACTGCTGCCACGGTTCGTTCTGATTTTTCCACATACGGATCGCCGCGCCGTTTTCCGTGCTGCCATTTTCGACTTCCAGCACTTTTCCCGTGCCGGAAGCAATGGTATAATATTTATTTTCGTCGATTACTGTCTGTTCGTTGTGTTTCATAGCCTGTTACTCCCCTTCTTACTCGTTTCGTGCCTGATTTTTTCCGCACTTTATTATTATAGATCATTCGAAAATTTCGTCAATGCCTTCCGGCTCTTTTCCTGGATTTTCCGTGCCGGTTACCCTTGTTTCATCCGCGGTTACCCATTAAAAACGCCAATGTGCGCGGTGCAAAGCGGTGCATCAGCCACAATGCGCCGCAGGAAAGCGCCATGGTGATGCCGCACAGCAGTACATAGCACACGAATGCAGCGCCCGGCACCGTTTGCGGCAGCCTTGCTGCCAGCTTGCCGCACAAAAGTGCTTCGATATACCAGTGTGTGCAGAACATGAAAAACGAGATCTGCGCCCAAAACCAGCCCTTGGCACGCGGGCAATCGGCCAGAGCCGCCAGAGCGATCAGAATTGGAATGGACACCACACGGACCAGATAGATGCTTTGGCCGCCCGCCTGCATGGCAGGGTGTGCCAGCACGATGAGCAGCACATAAACCAGCAGCACCACCGGCCATGGCAGCCAGCCTTTTTGCCCCAGATGCTTTTCCAATCTTTCGTGGCCATGCAGGGCGATAAAACCGCCCATGCAAAACACAGGCAGCCAGTAGAAAAAGCTGTAATAATCCGGGCACACATACACACACAGCACCGCAGCCACCGCAACGAGCGGCGCACTCAAGTGCTTTTGGCGCAGCACAGGATACAGCAGCGGCAGCAGCACTACATATCCGGCAAGGCGGGCCACAAACCACAGCGCCCCATTAACAGGCGTGATAGGGCGGTAAGCTGTTAAGAAAATAGAAGCTGGAATAGCCTCACGCTTGCACACGCGCAGCAGGCATTCCGCCGCCAGCACCAGGGTGTTCCATGCAAAATACGGCACCACAAGGCTGAAAAAGCGCCGCTTGAGCCGGGGCAGTATCTGCTGTTTTGTAAGTGAACGAAACAGCCAGTAGCCCGCGCTGAAAAAGAACCATGCCACTGCCGGCACAGCCAGCTCGGTGCCGATCTGCACAGCCCATATCTCCCACGCACCGGCTGCAGGATAAAACTGCAGCGTACTGGCGTGTGTCATCAGCATAGCCACTGCGCCCAAAACAGAAAGCCAGCGCATTTTATCGGAAAAGGTTTGGTTCAATGCGGTGTTCCCTCCTTGCAGGTATTTTTCAGCAGCCGCCGCGCCTTGTGTGTTTTTTTATTATATCATGGAGTGAAGCGGAATGATATAATTTGCCATGTTTTTCGGTTTCCGGCAATAGCCGGAGAGAAAAACGGCACTAAATTAAGTATAACGGCCGCCGGGCAAAGGGCAGCAAAAGGGGCACCCGCCTTTTGCAGCAAAAAGCGGGGCCCCTTTTGATCGCGATCTGAGTTTGGATCAATCCAATTCAAATCGGCCTGTGTACAGCTGATAATACTTGCCTTTTTCCTGCATAAGCTCTTCGTGGGTGCCGCGCTCAATGATGCAGCCCTTTTCCAGCACCATAATGCAGTTGCTGTTGTGAATGGTGGAAAGCCGGTGTGCGATCACAAACACCGTGCGGCCCGCCATCAGCTTGTCCATGCCATCCTGCACAATGCGCTCGGTGCGGGTATCGATCGAACTTGTGGCTTCGTCCAGGATCAGCACAGGCGGGTCGGCCACAGCGGCGCGCGCAATGGCCAGCAGCTGGCACTGGCCCTGGCTGAGCTTGCCGCCATCGCCCTTCAACATGGTGTTGTAGCCGTCCGGCAGGCTTTCGATGAACTGATCGGCGTTGGCCAGCTTGGCGGCTGCAATGCATTCCTCATCGGTAGCATCCAGCTTGCCGTAGCGGATATTTTCCATCACGGTGCCGGTAAACAGGTGGGTGTCCTGCAGCACAATGCCAAGACTTCGGCGTAGATCGGCCTTTTTGATCTGCTTAATGTCAATGCCATCATACAGGATCGAGCCCTTTTGAATATCGTAAAAACGATTGATCAGGTTGGTAATGGTGGTTTTGCCTGCGCCCGTGCTGCCCACAAAGGCGATTTTCTGGCCGGGCTTGGCAAAAATGTGAATATCGTGCAGAATGGTTTTTTCCGGCGTATAGCCAAAATCCACCCCGTTGAAGCGCACATCTCCGGCCAGCGGCACATAGCTCACGCTGCCGTCGGCATTGTGCTGCTTCCATGCCCAGTGGTGGGTTTTTTGCTCGCTTTCGGTCATGCTGCCGTCTGCATTCAGCTGCACATTGCACAGTTCCACCGTGCCCTCGTCCTGCTCGGGCTGTTCGTCCAGCAGGTTGAAAATGCGCTCGGCGCCCGCCAGTGCCATAACAATGCTGTTGATCTGCTGCGACACCTGACTGATGGGCTGGTTGAGGCTGCGGTTATACTGCAAAAAGCTGGCAAGGCTGCCCAGCGTAAAGCCGCCGATGCCGTTGATGGCCAGCACCGCGCCTGCCATGGCGCAGATCACATAGCCCAAATTGCCAAGGTTCATGTTGATGGGGCCCAGCATATTGCCGTAGCTGTTGGCTTTGTCGGCACTTTCGTACAGCTTTTGGTTGAGCGCATCAAAGTTTTCAACGCTTTCCTGCTCGTGGCAGAACACCTTGATCACCTTTTGCCCCTCGACCATTTCTTCGATATAGCCGTTCAGCTGGCCCAGATTCTTCTGCTGCTTGATAAAGTTATCGCCCGAGCGGCTGGCCAGCAGCTTGGTGCACCACATCACGCAGAACACGATGCACAGGTTCAGGATGGTGAGCGGAACGCTGAGAATGATCATGCTTACCAAAACGCCGACAATGGTGAGTGCGCTGGAAAACATTTGCGGCAGGCTTTGGCTCAGCAGCTGGCGAAGCGTATCCACATCGTTGGTGTACAGCGACATCACCTCGCCGTGGGGGTGTGTGTCAAAATACGAAATGGGCAGGGACTGCATGTGCGCAAACATACGGTCACGAATCGTTTTCAGCGTGCCCTGACTCACATTGACCATGATGCGGTTATAGGCAAACGCACAGCCTGCACCCACCAGATAAAAGCCTGCCACCCGCAGAATCGCCAGGGCCAGCGGGCCAAAATCCGGGTTTCGGGTGCCGATCATGGGCAAAATGTAGTCATCGATCAGGGTTTTCATAAACATGGTGCCCTGCAGATTGGCATAAGTGCTGATCAAAATGCAGGCTGCCACCAAAATGCAATGCGGCAGATAGTTTTCAAACACCACGCCCATCAGGCGGTGGATGATCTTTTTAGGGTCCTTCAGTTTCGGTTTGGGGCCGCGGCCATGCCCTCTCATAGGGCCGCGGGGCATACGATCATTCGCCATTATCCTGCTCCCCTTTCTGCTGAGAATAATATACTTCCTGATAAATTTTGTTGCTGCGCAGCAGCTCCTCGTGGGTGCCCACGGCATCAATGCAGCCATGATTCATCACCACAATACGGTCGGCATCCTGCACGCTGCTGATGCGCTGTGCAATGATCAGCTTGGTCACGCCGGGGATCTTTTTGGCAAACGCCTCGCGAATGCGTGCATCCGTGGCGGTGTCCACCGCGCTGGTGGAATCGTCCAGGATCAGGATCTTCGGGCTCTTGAGCAATGCGCGCGCAATGCAAAGGCGCTGCTTCTGGCCGCCCGAAACATTGGTGCCGCCCTGCTCGATTTTGCTGTTGTAGGCATCCGGCATTCTTTCAATAAAATCATCGGCGCAGGCCATGCGGCAGGCTTCTTGGCACTGCTCATCGGTGGCATTGGGGTTTCCCCAGCGCAGGTTATCGTAGATCGTGCCGCTGAACAGCACATTCTTTTGCAGCACCATGGCCACGGCATTGCGCAAAGCCTCCAGATCATATTCGCGCACATCGCGGCCGCCCACCATCACACTGCCTGCCGCAACATCATACAGGCGCGGGATCAGGCTGACAAGGCTGGATTTTGCGCTGCCGGTGCCGCCAATAACGCCAATGGTTTCGCCGGAATGAATGGAAAGATCAATGTTTTTCAGCGTTGTGCGCATACTGCCGGGATAGGCAAAACTCACATTTTTAAACGCAATGCTGCCGTCCGGGATCTGCTGCACGGGATTTTCGCCGTTGGTCAGATCCGAAGATTCGTTCAGCACCTCGGCGATACGCTCGGCGCTGGCCTTGGACATGGTGATCATCACAAACACCATCGAGAGCATCATCAGGCTCATCAGAATGTTCATGCAGTAAGTAAACAGGCTCATCAGATCACCGGTGGTCAAGCTGCCGCCCACGATCATGTGTGCGCCGAACCACGAAAGCGCCAGAATGCAGCCGTAAATGGCAATTTGCATAACGGGCATAACGATGGTCATCATTTTTTCGGCGCTCACAAACAGCTGATACACATCGCCGCTGGCCTTGCGGAAACGGCTGTTTTCAAATTTTTCGCGCACATACGCCTTGACCACGCGGATTGCCGAAACATTTTCCTGCACGCTGGCATTCAGTGCATCGTATTTTTTGAATACGCGGCTGAAAAGCCCCATGGTTTTGCTGATCAAAAGCGCCATCACAATGGTTAAAAACACAAGCGCCACACAGAAGATCTGCGAGAGCTTGGGGCTGATGCGCACCGCCATAAACATGGCCACGATCAGCGAAACCGGCGCACGGAAGCACATGCGCAGGATCATCATATAGGCCATCTGCACATTGGTGATATCGGTGGTAAGGCGGGTAACAAGGCCCGCCGTGCTGTATTTGTCAATGTTGGAAAAGCTGAACGACTGAATGTTGCGATACATTGCGCCGCGCAGGTTTCGGGCAAAGCCCGTTGCCGCATGCGCGCCAAAGCGTGCGCCCATGCAGCCGAAGAAAAGACCGATCAACGAGATCAGCACCATCTCCAGGCCGGTGTTCACCACCGCCCGGATATCGCCTGCCATAATGCCATTGTCCACGATGCTGGCAACCAACAGCGGAATGATCATTTCTGCGATCACTTCGCCGATCATGCACAAGGGAGTCAAAATGGAAGCAAGTTTGAATTCTTTGATCTGCTTTGCCAAAGTTCTGATCATACTTGTTTTCCTTTCCGGTTCTCAGGCCCTGCCGCATTTTGCAATTTTGGGCGGCAATGCCCTCGTTATTCTTTTTCCGGGCAGGCCGTACCGCCCAGATTCTGATTGATTTTCTGCAAGGTTTTTAAAAAAGCCTGTTTTTCCTGTTCCGAGATGCCCCTGGAAAGCTCGGCCTCCATGGCGGCAATACATTTTTCCATGTGCTGTGCCACCGCAAGCCCCTGCGGGGTGATTTCGATTTTTTTCAGCCGTGCATCCGATTTTACCGCCGTGCGGCGGATCAGGCCCGCCTGCTCCATTTTTTGCAGCGTGACCGTGGCCGTGCTGCGCCGAACACTAAAGGTTTGTTCGATATCCTTTTGAAAGATCTCAGGCTTTTGGCTGTGCATAATATAGCCCAGCACCGCGCCCTGCCCGCCGGTAAGGGGCTGCGCACCGCTTTCGCTTTCCATCTGGCAAATGCGGCGCTTGATCATATGCTCGGTGCAGCTGATCTCTCGGCCCAGCCTGCATTGCCGCAAAAAATCGTTTTGCTCTTCGCCCAAATTCTCTTCGCCTCCTCTATTCGTTAGCTACCTAACATAGTATAATAATCCATTCTCTCAATGTCAACCGCCCATGGGCTTTGCGGCGCATTTTTTACATTTTATACACATCTTATCCCCGGCGCTGGGTGCCGCTGCGGCTTACCGAAAGCACAATGCCCATTTCGCCCAGCAGCATCATCAGGCTTGTGCCGCCCGAAGAAAAAAACGGCAGGCTGATGCCCGTGTTTGGAATGGTGTTGGTGACCACCGCAATGTTCAAAGCCGCCTGCAGCACCACCTGCGCCACAAAGCCCACCACCAAAAGTGCGCCAAAGCGGTCGGCTGCGCGGGCTGCTATGATCATGCCGCGCACCAGAAGCAGCAAAAACAGCAGCATCACACAGGCCGCACCGATAAAGCCCAGCTCCTCGCATAAAATCGAAAAAATAAAATCGTTTTGCGGCTCGGGCACATACAGATATTTCTGCCTGCTGTTGCCAAGGCCCACCCCCGCAGCACCGCCCGAACCAATGGCATACAGACTTTGAATGGTTTGGTGTCCATCCCCCAGCGGATCGGCAAAGGGGTCGAGCCAGGTGGCAAGGCGGTCCTGCGCATAGGGCACAAGATCCGGCACCAGCACAACGGCAGCCGCCACGGCGGCTGCGCCCCCTGCCCCGGCCAGTGCAAACCAGCGCAGCCCCGTGCCGCCCACAAACATTAAAATGGCCCCGATGGCCAGAATAAGCAGTGTGCCCGAAAGGTGCGGTTCCAGCAGCATCAGCGCGGATACCACACCCAGAATGGCCGCAAACGGCAGCACCCCCACCGAAAAGCTGCCCATGCCGGGATAGTTGAGCGAAATGATATGGCTGAACACCAGCACCACCGAAAACTTGGCGATCTCGCTGGGCTGCAGTGTGCCAAGGCCCGGCAGCACCAGCCAGCGCTTGCAGCCATTGTATTCCGGCATAAACAGCACCAGCACCAGCAGCACCAGAGAAAGTGCCATCAGCGGCCATGCCAGCCTGTGATAGATGTGATGATCCACCTGAGAAGCCGCCCACATGGCCGCCAGCCCCACAGCCGCATACAAAAGCTGCGGGCGGATATAGGCATAGGCATCGCCCCGGCGGTAAACGCCCACGGCGTAGCTGGCGCTGAACAATGTAATCAGCCCAAAGCACAAAAGCGTGAGCACCAGAATAAAAAACGGCATATCCGCTGCCGCATTCTGCCCAAACAGGCTTTTGAGGCTGTATTTGTGAAAGGTTCCGGCGTGTTCCATGCAAAGCCCCCCTTTTTGAAAAAGCATGGGCGTTTTGCACCGCAGTTAATCGGTGTTTTGCGGCAAAACGCCCAGATATTCCAGTGAATCGCGCAAAACGGCAGCCGCCACCGGGGCGGAAAGGCTGCCGCCGGCAGTCGTCCAGCTATGGGGCTCATCCAGGCACACCAGCACGGCCAGCCGGGGCGCATCCATGGGCGCAGCCGCCACAAACGAGGCAATGCGGGCCTTTTCATCGGCGGAGTCCAGCTTTTGGCTGGTGCCGGATTTTCCGCCCACGCGATAGCCCTTTACGGCGGCATTTTTGCCGTTGCCGTCCGTGACGGTGTATTCCATCAACTCGCGCATGGTGGCGCTGGTTTGCTCCGAGATCACACGGCGGCGCACCGTGGGCGAAAATTCCTGCACGGTGCGCCCGGCTGCATCGGTGATTTTTTGCACCATATAGGGCTGCATGAGTTCTCCCCCATTGACCACCGCGCATACAGTTGTCACAAAAGGGGTGATGGTATGCACACAAAACGCGCCGCCGCTTATTGCCGCGTGTCCACCGAAAAAGCCTCGCAGCTTGACAGCTATGCTGCACAGCGTGATTTTTTTGTATTATATTGCCAAAGGGCCGGGTATGAGCTTGTGCATATTTACGGCGACGAGGGCAAAAGCGGCACAAGGCTGAAGGGCCGCCCGCAGCTGGCGCAGCTTTTGCGGGATGCCGAAAGCGGAAGCTTTGAGCTGGTTTTGGTAAAGGACGTGAGCCGCCTTGCCCGCAATGTGCTGGATTTTTTATCCGCCGTGCGCACGCTGCGCGAGTTGGGCGTGGAGGTGTTGTTTGTGAATGCCGATCTAAGCAGCAGCACCGGAAGCGAGTTTATTCTTACGGTGCTTTCCGCCATTGCCCAGGAGGAATCCGCCGGGCTTTCGCGGCGCATCAAATTCGGCAAGCAGCTGAGCGGGCAAAAGGGCCGTGTGCCCAACCGCGTGTACGGCTATCGGCACACAGGGCGCTACACCCTGCAGCCGGACCCTGCGCAGGCCGCTGTTGTGCGGCAGATCTTTGCATTATATGTAAAAAAGGATTATTCTATGGCACAAATTGCCGCTTATTTGAATGCACAGGGGCTGTGTACCAGCTGCCAAAAGCCCTTTACCCCCAAAGCGGTTTCGCGGATTTTACACAACATTCTTTACACCGGGCGCGTGGTGTGCGGCAAAAGCGAGGTGGCCGATTTTCTCACGGGTAAGCGCCGCACGCCCCCTCCGGGGCGGCAATACTGCACCCTGCGGCCCGAATGGCGCCTGGTGAGCGATGCCCTGTACAACCAGGCGCAAAAAAAGGCACAACGCCGCTAAGCGTTGTGCCGGAGATCCTTATTTCCTACGCGGCCAGTCTGCCGGTGAAGGGTCAGCCCGATTTTTTCCCGGTATGCTCACCCTCCACAATGCCCTTGTGGGTGAACACGGCAGACACCGTGCCCAAAATGATCCTGCAATCCGTGATAAAGCCGATATGCTGCACATACCAGCCGTCCAGCTGGGCTTTTTGCTGAATGGGGATTTCATCGCGGCCATTGATCTGGGCATAACCGGTAAGGCCCGGCACCAGATCGTTTGCACCGTATTTGTCGCGTTCTTCGATCAGGTCAAACTGATTCCAAAGCGCAGGGCGCGGGCCCACAATGCTCATTTGCCCCGCAAAAATGTTAAACAGCTGGGGCAGCTCATCCAAGCTGGTCACACGCAGCACCTTGCCCACACGGGTGATGTGGCTTTGCGCATTGCCCAGCATATGCGTGGGCATATCGTGCGGCGTGTCGGCGTACATGGAGCGGAATTTCAGGATCTGGAAGTGCGTTTTTCCCTTGCCCACGCGCTTTTGCTTAAAGAAAATGGGGCCCTTGGAATCCAGCCGCACCAAAACCGCCAGCAGCAGCAGCAGCGGTGAAAGCACCACAATGGCCATGCCCGAAAGCACAATATCCAGAAAGCGCTTGAAAAATTTTGTATACATGAGCCGTTACTCCTTCAAGAATGCTGCAATATCCATGGCTTTGCCATTCAGCACAGCCTGCCGCAGCTCGTCACCGCTGTACACAAGCTTCAGCGAAAAAAACGGTTCCTCGCACCACAGCAGCTTTAAAAAGATCTTATCCCCCTGCCAGATCGGAAGTCCGGTCACCTTTTGCTTGGGCACCCACTCCAGAACGCCCTCATTGCAGTCGATCTGCTGCCCCGAAAATTCACTGCAGGTAAACAGGTGCATATACTCCACGGGCCACGGCTCACACACAAATGTAACAATGCCGCGGTAACGCCAATCGACCATATCATAGCCGGTTTCTTCTTTCACCTCACGCAGGGCGCATTCTTCGGGGCTTTCGGCGGCTTCAAACTTTCCGCCCACACCGATCCACTTATCGTGGTTCACATCGTTTTTCTTTTTCACGCGGTGCAGCATCAGGTATTTTCCATCCTGTTCCAGATAGCACAGCGTTGAATTGCGGCATTCCATAAAAGCAAAACTCCTGTTATGATCTAAGCATTTTGCGGTTGGGGTGATAGGTGGGCACAATGTTCTGCAGCTGGGTTACCACCTTGTCGTCGTTGTGCTCGGCAGCCTCCTCCAGCTGCAGCAGCTGCTGATAAAATACGCCCAGATCGATCTGCAGCGGCGGGGCCACAAAAATCTTGTTGTGATCGGTGCGCTGCATTTTATCGGCCTCGGTATCCATCATAAGCTCCTCATACAGCTTTTCGCCGGGGCGCAGGCCGGTGATGCGGATCTCCATATTCACGCCGGGCTCGTAGCCGTAGAAACGGATCATTTTTTCGGCCAGTTCCATGATCTTTACAGGCTGGCCCATATCCAGTACATAAATGCTGCCGCTGCGCGCCAATGCACCCGCTTCCAGCACCAGCTGGGCGGCCTCAGGGATCGTCATAAAATAGCGCGTGATGTCCGGATGCGTGATGGTGACCGGGCCGCCCTCACGAATTTGCGACTCGAACAGAGGGATCACGCTGCCGTGGCTGCCCAGCACATTGCCAAAACGCACCGCCATGCACTTCATGGTGGTGTTTTGCGCAAAGGTTTGGATCAGCATTTCGCAGATACGCTTGGTGCAGCCCATTACATTGGTGGGGTTTACAGCCTTATCGGTAGAAAGCTGCACAAAGCGCTCTACTCCATGGGTGCTGGCGCTGGTAAGCAGATTTTTGGTTCCCAGCACATTGTTTTTCACGGCTTCTGCCGGGCTGATCTCCATCAGGGGCACATGCTTATGCGCAGCGGCGTGAAACACCACCTGCGGGTGATAGATATCCATCACTTCGTCCAAACGGTGTTTATCACGAATAGAGCCCACCAGCGTTACAATGGGCAGATCGCGCCCGATTTTGTTGCGAAGCTCCATTTCCAGTTCATACGCACAGTTTTCGTAAATATCAAAGATCAGCAGCTGCTTGGGGCGATAGCGAATGATCTGCCGGCACAGCTCGCTGCCGATGCTGCCGCCGCCGCCCGTGACCAGCACCACCTTATCGGTGAGGTATTTGTGGATCTCTTCGGTGTCCAGATGCACTTCATCGCGCGACAAAAAGTCCGATGTATTCAGCTCACGCAGGCTTGCCCCCTGCACATTGCCGTTTTCATCCACCGCCTGCGGGTCGTTGAGCATACGCACACGGCAGTGACAGCTGTTGCAGATGTTTACCACCTGCTGCAGGCGTTCGCCGCGCAGGCTGGTGATGGCGATAACGATCTCGCGAATGTCATATTTGCGCACAAGCTCGGGGATATCGCTGATGCTGCCCCGCACCGGCACGCCCTGCACACGCAGATTGCGCTTGGCAGGGTCATCATCCACCATCACCACCGGATAGCCAAAGCTGCTGCGCTGCTTGCACAGATTCACCGCCCATGCGCCCGCGTTGCCCGCACCCACCACCAAAAGCGGATTTTCGGCGTTGCGGTTTTTGGCGGCATCCGGGCGGAACAGCGTGAAGCGCACCAAGCGCCAAAGCATGCGTATGCCGCCGATCATGGCCATGCTGAGTATGGCACCGATCACCAGCACCGTGCGGTATAAAACGCCCTCTACCAGCTGGTTGCCGATCAGCAAAAAGCCCGTGGCAATGCAGGCCAGCATCACCACACGCGCCAGATCACGCACGCCGGCATACTGCCACATAACCTCGTACAGGCCGCCCAGCCAGAACACCACGGCGTAAATGGCCAGCATCCACGGCAGATGATGCGCCATGGTGGCCACCACCTGCGGGATCTTTCCGCTTTCGTCGGATTCCGCAAAACGCAGCAGAATGGCAATATAATACGAAAACACCAAAAGCCCCATATCCGTTGCCAGAAGCAGCAGTTTACGGGGCAAACCTTTCACCTGAAACTGTTTGGGCATATAAAAACGCCTCTCCTATACCATAGGGCTTTTCCGAAACGAAAAAGGCCTGATTTTATGATTCCATATTTTGTATATTATACAAAATTTCTGTTCATATGTCCAGTATGTACGCCCAGAAAGCAAGCGCACCCAGGCAGATCCTGCGGCAAATGTGACTGCCGCACATACGGCCGTCAGCATTTGCAGATAGGTGATCTTGCTGCTCTGGCCAAAGCTGCAGCTGGCCAGCTCCACCGGGCCCATGCGCTCGGCGGTGTAATACTCGCTTTTCACCGGCTCGGCAGGCAGATCGACCCCTGTGGCGCTGCACAGGCCAAAGCGCTCGAAATATTCGCAGAAAGCCTGTTTTCCCAGCTTTGCGCCAATTTGGATAAAGCAGGGGTTGCAGCTTACGCTAAGGCCCTGCCGAAAGCTTTCATTGCCGTGGATATGCCCGTTGGCGCAGCGGAAGGTAGTGCCCGCCACGCGGATCTTCCCCGCACAGACAAAACGGCTTTCGGGGGTGCAGACGCCGCTGTCCAGCGCAGCGCTGGCCGTGATGAGCTTAAACACGCTGCCGGGCTCATACAGATCGCTCACGGCTTTGTTGCGCCACTGGGCCTGCTGGGCCTGCTGCAAGGCCGCCTTGCGCGCCGCCCCCTGCAAAGCATCGATCTGCACGCGCAGGGCTTCATTTTCTATTCTGCGCGGCTCGTTGGGGTCATAATCCGGCTTTGTGCTCATGGCCAGAATTTTTCCGGTGGCCGGTTCCATCACGATGCCCACCGCGCGGCTGCCGACATGATGTTCTTTCACGGCGGCAAGCAGGTGATTTTCCAGAATGTGCTGCATATACGCATCCACCGTAAGGGTAAGCGTATGGCCCTGCTGCGCCTGCACAGCGGTTTCGTAGTGAACAGGCATATTGTATCCCCACGCATTTTTGGCTGTAAGCACCCGGCCGTCGCGGCCCTTCAGCGCCGTGTTGTAGGCAAGCTCCAGCCCGCAAACGCCGTCGCCGTCCACATTCACAAAGCCCAAAATACTGCCGCCGAAATTTCCTTCCGGGTACACGCGCTTTACATCCTCCAGCACCAGAATGCCCTCAGCCCCGTGTTCGCTGCACCACTCCAGCAGCGCATCGGCCTGCGCACGGGTGATCCTGCGCCGGATCAGGCAGTCGTTGTCTGTGCGGCGCGACAGCTTTTGCAGCGTGCTTTCATAGTCAGCCCCCAGCAGCTGTTCCATGGCGCGGGCCGCAGGCTCTACCAGTGCATCGTCCAGCTCACGCGGGCTGGCGCGCACGGTCCAGCAGGTTTCGGTGCAGGCCAGCGGCGTGCCGTCCGCCGAAAGGATATCCCCCCGCGCCGCCGGGATAACGGTATCCCGCAGCTGCTGCCCGGCTGCCCGCCGGGCATATTCTTCGCCGTCCATGATCTGAAGCTGCACCAGCCGCGCCGGCAGCACCGTAAAGCACACCAGCGCAAACCCGGCGCAGACCACCCCTATGCGAATGCGCAGTGCCCTTGTGACCGCCCGCATCACCGGCTGTTTTGCGTGCCTTTTGCCCAAAAAACCACCCCCGTTCTGGCAAAGGATATGCCATGGCGGGGGCGGATTATGTGTATGCCTGTACTTTTTTGGTTATTCAAGGCCTGTTTGGGCGGCGTATTCTTCAATCAGCTCGCGCTCCAAAAACGGGGTTTTCACGCCCTCGCGGTCACGATAGCTTTCGTGCCCTTTGCCGATCAGTGCGATCAGATCGCCTTCCTGTGCATGATCCATGGCATAGTGAATGGCATCCAGGCGGTCATGGATCTCTACATATTTTGCGTTCGGGTTGCCCTTTTGCATACCGGTTTTGATATCGGCAATGATATCCTCCACTTTTTCAAAGCGGTTGTTGTCCTCGGTGAGAATGCACAGATCCGCCATGCGGGCGCACACCTCGCCCATGCCGAAGCGGCGCAGGCGGCTGCGGTTGCCTCCGCAGCCGAAAATCACCACCAGACGCGGCGGATGATAGGCACGCAGCGTTTCCAGCAGGCTTTCGGCCGATGCCTCGTTGTGGGCATAGTCGATCAGGATTGTGAATTTATGGCTCACGGGCACCAGCTCTACGCGGCCCTTGACAGCCGCCTTGGCCAGACCATCGTGAATGGCTTGATCCGGCAGGCCGATCTCTTTGGCGACCGCCACGGTGGCCAGCGCATTGTATACGCTGAATTCGCCGGGCATATTCACCTTGATGTCCATTTCGTCCTTGCCGGTCAAATGGAATTCTGCCCCCAGAAAATCCCGGGTGCGCAGCAGCTTGTAATCCGGCAGGGCGCGATAGTCGGCCCCTTCCGTGTGCATTCCGTAAGTAACCAGTCGGCAGGTGTGGCCTTCCAGCAGTTTTTCGGTGTTGGGATCGTCCTGATTCACAATACCCAGTGTGCAGCGCTTGAACAATTCGCCCTTCCAATGGCGGTATTCCTCAAAGCTGCTGTGCTCACCGGGGGCGATATGATCGGGGTACAGATTGGTGAACACCGCCACATCAAAGTGCAAACCGGCCACACGGTCCAGCATAAGGCCCTGACTGCTCACTTCCATTAAAGCGGTGTCGCAGCCTGCCTGCAAAAACTGATGAAAAATCTTTTGCAGCTCATAGCTTTCGGGGGTGGTGTTGGGCAGCTCACGATGCTCACTGCCATAGTAAACGCCGTTGGTGCCCACCATGCCCACCGTGCGGCCCGCAGCCTCCAGCACCGCCTTGATCATGTGGGTGGTGGTGGTTTTGCCCTTGGTTCCCGTTACGCCGATCAGCTGCATTTTGCGGGCGGGGTGATCAAAATAGTTGGCGCTCATCAAGGCCATGGCGTAGCGGCTGCTTTTTACTTTTACCACCGTGATATCTGCGCCGGGCAGGCTGGGCAGATCATGCTCGATCACCAGCGTTTTTGCGCCCTTGGCCACCACATCCTGCGCAAACTCATGGCTGTCGCGCTGCGTGCCCACAATGCACACAAACAGCCCGTTTTCACTCACTTTGCGGGAATCATAATAAATGTCGCTCACCGGGGTATCCGTGCTGCCCTGCACCAGCGTGTATTCCAGCCCGGCCAAAACCTGAGAAAGCTGCATATCCGTTTGCCTCCATTTTTTCAAAAATCAGCGCTTGACAAAATATTCTTCGTACCAAGTCAGGAACATAAACACGCACCAGATCTGGCGCCAGTTGTCGCGCTTGCCGCGAATGTGCTGATCCAGCATTTTTTCCAGTGCATCTGTGCGGAAAAACAGCGCAGCGGTTTCGCCTGTAAGCTTTTCACGCACCACAGCGGCGTATTTTTCTTCACGCAGCCATGCACGCACCGGCACGGGGAAGCCCAGCTTCTTTTTGTCGGCGGTTGCTGCTGGAATGCTGCGCAGCGCCGCACCGCGCATTGCGATCTTCGTGTGATCGTGGTCGGCACGGAAGCGCGTGGGAATGGTGCTGGCCAGCGAAAACACCTCTTTGTCCAGGAAAGGCACACGCAGCTCCAGGCTGTTGGCCATGCTCATTTTGTCGGCCTTCAACAGAATATCCCCCACCATCCACAAATGCAGATCGGTGTACTGCATACGGGTCACGGCATCCTGCCCCTTGGTTTTGGCAAACAGCGGGCGGGAAAGATCGGTGGGCTTCACCTTGCCGGAATACTCCTTGAGCAAACGCTTTTTCTGCGTTTCGGTCATCAGGTTGGTGTTGCCGATATAGCGTTCTTCCAGCGGCTTGCCGCGGCGCACCAAGAAATTAAGCCCGCGCACAGGGGGCAGCTTTTCGGCTGCAGCGCCCAGCGCACGGCGCAGCCCCAGCGGCAGCTTATCATACCATGTGGCGGTAAAGGGCTCTTTATAAATATTGTAGCCGCCAAAAAACTCATCGGCGCCCTCGCCGCTCAGGCACACCTTCACCTGCTTGCTGGCTTCACGGTTTACAAAATACAGTGCCACGCTGGCGGCATCGGCCAAGGGCTCATCCATGTGATACTGGATCTTGCCCAGATTTTCCCAGTATTCCTCGGGCGTGATGCGGTAAGCGAAGTTTTTCACGCCGATATGCTCGCTGAATGCCCGGGCATAATCGGTTTCGTCGTATTGCTTATCCGCAAAGCCCACCGTAAAGGTTTTATCCACATGGGCAAGGCAGGCCATATAGCTGCTGTCTACGCCGCTGGAAAGAAAGCTGCCTACCTCCACATCGGCGATCTTGTGGGCCTGCACGCTGTCTTTCATGGCAGCTTCGATTTTTTCCTCCCACTGCTCCAGCGTGGGGGCCTCGTTGGGCTTAAACTCCGGCTGCCAGTAGCGCTGCACCGTCAGCTGCCCGTTTTTATATTCCAGCCAGTGGGCGGGCAAAAGCTTTTTCACCCCCTGAAAGAAGGTGTTTTCTCCCGGGGAATACTGATAGGTGAGGTACAGCTCCAGCTGTTCGCGGTTGAACTTTTTCTCAAAGCCGGGATGCTCCAAAAACGCCTTGATCTCGCTGGCAAACATGAATTCGCCCTCAGCCGTGTAATAATACAGCGGCTTGATACCGAAATGATCGCGCGCACAGAACAGGCTTTCGGTGTTTTTATCCCAGATGGCAAAGGCAAACATACCCCGCAGGCGGCCCAGCATTTCCTTGCCCCACTGCTCGTAGCCGTGCAGCAGCACCTCGGTGTCGCTGTGAGAGGCAAAGGTGTGCCCGGCGGCGATCAGCTCTTCCCGCAGGGCTTGGTAGTTGTAAATTTCGCCGTTGAACACGATCACCATCGAGCCGTCTTCGTTATACATGGGCTGCTTGCCGCCCTCTAAGTCAATAATGGAAAGGCGGCGGTGTCCCAGCGCCACGGAATCATCTGTATAGCTGCCCTCGCCATCGGGGCCGCGATGCAGAATAGCCTTCATCATATCGTGTAAAATTTCCTGTTTATTTTCTCTTTTATCGGAAAAACCTACGATTCCACACATGGTCTACAAGTCCTCGCATTTCTATCGTTGCCGCCGCGGGGCAGCGCTTTGCCCGGCAGAAACGGCACTTTTACAGTATACAATTATTATTATACTCTGCGCCCGGCAAAAATAAAAGCTTTTTTATGCGGGCATTCCTCATAATATTGTTTGACTTCCCTCTATAATGGAAGTAAAATGAATTGATCAGCTTTTAAAGATTGTGAGGTCTTTTTGTATATGACGGAATTTTTACCGGTTCTTCTGGGCAGTGATGCCAATGTGTACGGCATGGCGCGCAGTTTCTTTATGGAATATCATATCACCAGCGCCATGGTGTGCAAGGCCCGGCTGGTGGCCACCCGCAACACCCGCTTTATCAGCGAGGTGGTCGTAGAGCCCCGCTTGGAAGAGGACGAGGTGTTTGTGAAAACACTTACAGACTTTGCCGCCGAGCATTCCGGCAAAACGCTGGTGCTGCTGAGCTGCAGCGATGGCTACACCATTCTGCTGGCCCGCAACCGCGCCGCGCTGGAGCCGTATTATAAATTTGCTTGCCCCACCGAAGAAAATGTAATGAATCTGGATATGAAGGAGTACTTTTACAAAGCCTGCGAAAAGCACGGCCTGAGCTATCCCAAAACCAGCAGCTGCACGGCGCAGAATTACCGTGAGGTTCAGCTTCCCTTTGAATTTCCGTGCATCATCAAGCCCAGCAACAGCATGGCCTACTGGAACTGCCATTTTCCCCACAAGAAAAAGGTATTTGTGGCCTATAATCAGCAGGAGTTCAACGAGATCACTGCCGCCATTTACGGCAGCAGCTATCAGGACCCGCTGATCCTGCAGGAGTATATTCCCGGCGATGACAACTGTATGCGCGTGCTGAATTGTTACTCCGGTTTGGACCATAAAGTGCATTTGATGGCGCTGGGCCGCCCCCTGCTGGAAGAGCAGACCCCCGAGGGCATTGGCAACTACGCCGCCATTCTTTCGGTGCGTGACGATGCGCTGATGGCCAAAATGAAAGCCTTTCTGGAGGATGTGGGCTGGGAAGGATTTTCCAACTTTGACATGAAGTTTGACGCCCGCACCAATGAATACAAGCTGTTTGAAATGAACCCCCGCCAAGGCCGCAGCAGCTTTTTTGTAACGGCCAGCGGCTATAATTTGGCAAAGTGGCTGGTGGATGATGTGGTAGAGCACAAGCCGCTTGGCTTTACCATTGCCGATGCCCAAAGCCTTTGGATGATCGCCCCCTTCGGCGTGATCCGCAAATATTTAAAGGATCCTGACCTGCTGGCCGAGGCCATTCGCCTGAAAAAACAGGGCAAGGTGAGCCATCAGCTGCTTTGCCGCGAGGATCTCAGTGTAAAGCGTTTGCTGTGGTATATCAAGAGCCATCTGAATTATTACCGCAAAACCGCCAAGTATTACGGAAATAAGAGTTTGCGCGGCTAAGGGCTGCACACGCGGCCCACAAGCCTTTTATGATTTTTACGCTTAAATAGCAGGAGAAAAATTTATGTGTGGTATTGTTGGCTTTTCCGCTGCCCGGCATGACCGTGAGCAGGCGAAAAAAACGATCAAGGAAATGGCCGATCTCATTATTCACCGCGGCCCCGACGGTGAAGGCTATTATGTAGACGATCAGGTGGCGCTGGGCCACCGCCGCCTTTCCATTATTGACTTAGAGGGCGGCAAGCAGCCTATGTACAACGAGGACGGCTCGCTGGTGGTGGTGTTCAACGGCGAAATTTACAATTTTCAAACGCTGCGGGAAGAATTGATCGCCGCCGGGCACACCTTTGCCTCTCACAGTGACACCGAGGTGCTGCTGCACGGCTACGAGCAGTGGGGCAAGCAGCTGCCCGGCAAGCTGCGCGGTATGTTCACCTTTGCCATCTGGGATAAAAACACCCGCACTCTGTTCGGCGCACGCGATATTTTTGGCATTAAGCCTTTCTATTATTATCACAAAAACGGGCATTTTATGTTCGGCAGCGAGATCAAAAGCTTTTTGGCTCATCCCGGCTTTGTGAAAGAGCTCAACGAAGAGCGTTTGCCGGAATATCTTTCGATTGAGTATATCCCCAACGAGGAAACCATGTTCCGCGATGTGTACAAGCTGCCCGGCGCACATATGTTCACCTATCACGACGGACAGTTGGAAATCGAGCGCTATTTCAGCATTGAATATCACATTGACGAAACCAAATCGCTGGACGACTGGAAAAAAGCCATTGCGGAAACCTTTGCCGAAAGCGTAAAGGCCCACCAGATCGCTGATGTGGAAGTGGGCTGTTTTCTTTCCAGCGGTGTTGACAGCAGCTTTGTAGTAAACGAAGTGGCCAAGGGCACCCCGCATGTAAAAAGCTTCAGTGTGGGCTACGAGGAAGAAAAATATTCCGAGCTTCCCTATGCCGAGGCATTCAGCAAGGAGATCGGCGTGCCGTGCATCACCAACAAAGTGGACGCCGACAGCTTTTTTGAAGCCAACAAGAACATTCAGTGGTATTTGGACGAGCCCATGCCCAACCCCAGTGAGGTTCCGCTGTATTTCCTTACAAAAAATGCTGCCAAGTATGTTAAAGTCGTGCTGAGCGGCGAGGGGGCAGATGAGCTGTTCGGCGGTTACCCCATGTACAGCCAGGCTGTGCATTTTATGGACTACGAGCGCAAAGTGCCGCGTGCTGTCCGCCGGGGCATTTCCGGCATTGCCAAAGCACTGCCCGACTTTAAGGGCAAGCATTTTCTGGTGCGCGGCGGGCAGGAGCATTGGCAGCGATTCATGCGCGCCAACTATGTGTTTGAAAACCCTGCCGAGCGGGATCAATATCTGAAAAAGGATTATCACGCCAAACGCCCCGAGGAATATTTTAAGCCGTATTTTGATAAGGTGAAGCATCTGGACGAGCCCACCCAGCTGCAATGGGTGGATATGCACACCTGGATGCTGTATGATATTCTGCTCAAGGCTGACCGTATGAGCATGGCCAACAGCCTGGAGCTGCGTGTTCCGTTTTTGGACCGTGAAATGCTGGCGCTGGCCACCAGCATTCCCCAGCGCTATCGCAGCGGCAAGGAACAAACCAAGATCGCCCTGCGTGCCACTGCCATGGAGCAGCTGCCCGAAAGCGTGGCAAAGCGCAAAAAGCTGGGCTTCCCTGTGCCCCTGAACGACTGGCTGAAGCAGGATAAATACTACAATATGGTGCGTGAAAAGTTTGAAGGCCCCGTTGCCGCGCAATTCTTTAACACCCCTGCCCTGCTGAAGCTGTTGGAGGGCCACAAAAACGGCACCGCACAGCCCGGCGCCATGACCAAGATCTGGAGCTTTTACAGCTTTATTTTGTGGTATGAGCTGTATTTTGTGCAGCGATAAGATCACCCCCGCATAAAAACTCACGGCATTGCCTTATGTTTTCGTTCTCCTCTGTGTTTGTGCCCTGCGCGCAAACGCAGAGGAGAATTTTTTGTTTCATTTTTGCCAACAGCCTGTAACCGGCTTGCATAAGCAAAGCCGGTTTTTGAAAAAAGCATATGCCGGCAGATTCTCCGAAACTCCGTTTGGTTTGGGAAAACTGCCTGCATATGCTTTTTTATGGTTATGCTCTTCTTCTCTTATCCAAGCGCATTTTATCGCTGATCATGGCAATAAATTCGCTGTTGGTGGGCTTGCCGCGCATGGTGTGGATGGTATAGCCAAAATAGCTGTTCAGCGTGTCTACATCGCCTCTGTCCCACGCCACCTCTATGGCATGGCGAATGGCACGCTCTACGCGGCTGGCGGTGGTGAGATTCCGTTTGGCGATTTCCGGGTACAGGCGCTTGGTAACGGCGTTGATGTACTCGGGCTCATCCATCGTAAGCAAAATGGCATCACGCAAAAACTGATAGCCCTTGATGTGCGCCGGAACGCCGATCTGGTGCAGAATTTCCGTAACCGTAAGCTCGTCGCTGTTGGAGGGGATCCCCATACGGTTTTCGGCACGGCCTGCCAGCTTGATCACATGGGAAACCAGCACATTTTCATCAAAGGGCTTCATCAGGAAAAACGCAAAGCCATTGTCCAGCAGAATCTGCTCCACCTCTTCGCTTTGAAACGCCCCCGTTACCAGAAAAACGGTTTTGCGCTGGCATTTTGCTTCGTAGCGCTGCTTGACCGTTACGGCATCCAGCCCGGGCATAAAGGCATCCAGCAGCACCACATCCGGCTGCTGCTTGAGCATGGCTTCCAGCACGCGGTTGCCCTCTTTTTCGCAAACAGTCACGGCAATGTTCTTTTCTTCGAGCGCACGCACACACATAGCCGTGACCTGGCTTCCGGTATCAGACATCAAAAATCGAATTTTATCCATTGTTTTTTGCCTCCATCGTTTGTTTTCCTCAACGATGGTAATTTTACCATTTATTTCCAGTTATTTCAATATCTGAAAGCAAAAAAATCCCCGTATCCAGTAAAAATCTTTCGTTTTGTTTTTCTATCAATCGTTTTTCTTCGACAAATTTCGCCCGGTTTTTCGCAATTTTCTGTTTTTTCGCAGCCGCCATGCCGCCGGGGTGCGCTGTCAAAAGCTGCGCCCCGGCGGTGCCATCACCCGGCAGCGGGCTGAGTTTGTTCCATGCCGTCCATCTGGTCTACCATTTCCTGTGCAAAAATGGCATAGCCGCGCGTGGGATCATTGACCAGCACATGCGTAACAGCCCCCGCCAAGCGGCCATTTTGCAAAACCGGGCTGCCGCTCATGCCCTGAATGATCCCCGCTGTGGCCTGTAGCAGGCGGCTGTCGGTAACGCGCAGGATCATGTTTTTGTTCGGGTCGCTGGTACGCAGCGATACACGCTCGATCTCCACATCATACCATTCCGGCTCGGTTCCGCTGATCGTGGTAAGGATCTGCGCCGGGCCTTTGGTGATCTCCTGTGCGGCGGCCACCTCGTAGGGCGTGCCCCTCAGGCTGCGGCACAAAACGCCGTATACCCCCTGCGATTGATTGGCGGCAATCCTGCCGAGATTTCCGGATTTTTCCAGAAATTCGCCTTTCAGCTCTCCCGGCAGGCCCGGTGCGCCGCGTTTGAAGCCCGTGATATTCACCCGACTCACCTCGCCCGAAAGCAGCGCAATGCTTTGGCCGGTGTCGCTGTCACTGATGGCATGGCCCAGCCCGGCAAAACGGTTTGTTTCCGGTTCCCAAAAGGTCATTGTTCCAATGCCTGCCGAGGAATCCCGCACCCAAACGCCCAATTTTCCTTTGCCTGCTGTTCCGTGCTGCAGGGTTGCCTGCAAAGTCATTTTTTGCCCATCCCGTTCCAGCTGCAGCTGCACGGTATCGCCCGGGCTGTTTTGCAGCGCCAGGGAAAGATCCTCGTTGGAATGAACCGACCGGCCGCCCACCGAAATAATGCGGTCGCCCAGCTTTACCCCGGCCTCACGCGCCGGATTGCAATAGCCGCTGCTGCCCAGAATATCCGAAAAGCCCACCACCAGCGCGCCGTCTGAAAACATTTTGATGCCGAAGGGCGCGCCGCTCACCATGACTACACGGCGCTCGGCTGCCACCACGCGAACGGTTTTCACCGGGATCACGCCCCACAGCCCCAAAACGGCATTATAGCTTTCGCCGTTTTTGCCGCCCTCGGCCAGAATGCTGCCCCCTGCCCGAACAGGCAAAAGCCACGGCATTTGCGCCAAGGCCAGCGGCGAATGCTCGGGAAGATATATGGTATCCGGCAGGCGGCGCTGCAGCGCCCCAAGGGCAAAGGCCGGCATCATTGCCGCCGCCAGAACACCGCACAGCCAGCGCCGGAGGTTTCTTTTCATATTCCACGCCCCATTTCTTGACCGGGCGGCTTTGGCCGTTTCTGCCGCCGTTATTGCATACTATGCAGTATGGCCCGCTTGGGCTGCGATTATTTTATAAAATAGAATTGTTTTCCGGGCAGGCTTTGCCCCCCGGGTTTGACTTTTTGAAAGAATCATGCTATGATTGCAAATGTTTTCCGGGCGGGTATGGCGGAATTGGCAGACGCGCAGGACTTAGGATCCTGTGAAGTGATTCGTAAGGGTTCGACCCCCTTTACCCGCACCATTGAACGCATATCCGAACCATACATTGTATGGGGAACGGTGTTCGTTCAAACCAAAAGACACTCCTTACCTTAATCGGTAGGGAGTGTCTTCTTTTATTCTTCGGCTTAGGTAGCATTCGTTTACCACCCATAGGGTGCCCTCTCATTGGCTCAGATAGCATTCCGATGCGAAGCCAATAGAACCGCTTTTCCGGCTTGCGGTCGAGTTCAATGTAGGTCATGAAGGAGTCAAAATCATGGGGTGCTTCAAAGAGAAGACACCGCCGCCACTGTTCATAGAACTTCGCCCCGCCGCCACGGACTACCCGATCTGCGGAGAGTGCCAGCAACTCCTTGTTCACCTTATGTGCCGCCGAAAAATCCTCGGTTTCCCACTCCCGGCATAGAGAAAAAAGGTCGCTGTACGCCCCGTTATCTCCCGCTCGCTGGTCGATCACAGCTCGGATAGAACCGGAGAGTTTTTTCATAATTCATGTGCATTTCCTTTCCAACAAAAAACGAGCTACCCGTGCATTTCTACACAGATAGCCCGTCATGGCTGTCACTCCTGCCCTTGCAGAAGCCGATTATCTGGATTTTGCCATCAGCTCGGCAAACTCCCGGCTGTTTTTCTTAACCGTTCTTTCAATCAATCTTCCGTTGCTATAAAGCACTCGGAAAAGGACAGTAGCCGAGAAGATGTTTCTGGATTGACTCATGGTCTTCTTTGTGCCACTCAAACCACCCACCACGGCACCAGCGCTACCAAACATCAAACCACCAACCGCCGCTCTACCGAGAGATACATTTTTGCCCCGGCTAATTGATTCCTGCCCCATGCCATCATCACAAGGCTCAGCGGCGACCGGAACAGGCTTGCCAACTTGCAAGGGGAAGGCAGGATATTCCTTTCGGAAATCCTCAATGAGATCGCTCCATTCTTTGTCCGGCAAATCCCAAACGCTTTCCGGCTTATTTCCGTTCATCGCCGCTAAAGCCCCCGTGAGCGTTGCGTTATCAGAACTGACCATGATTTCAGTTCCGTCTTCCAGTTCCCTCAGATAAAACACAAATGGGAGAGAACCTTTCCCCATGCGGAACCTTGTTCGAGCCTCAATGCTCTCATTCGGACAGTCCTGTTTGATGGTGCAAGAGCGTTCACAGACTGTCTTGATAAGCTGATAGCTTTCGCTGGTAGTCATGGGTAATGAAAACTGATAGTACGCCATTCACACCTCTACCCCTTTCAAAATCGGCTCATGAACACCCTTGACCCAATTCATGTCGCCGTATTTATACATACCCTCGTACAGAGGGCGGTTGCCGAGAATACTCTTGATGGTGGACACCTGAAACCGCTTACCGGAACGGGTCTGGTATCCATCCTTTTCCAGCAGCTCCGTGATACCCAGCATGGAAACGCCGTCCTCATGCTTCTCGAAGATGAACTTCACGATAGGAGCTTCCTGCTCGTCAATGGTGAGAACACCATCAACTACCTTGTAACCGTAGGGACGGCGACCCCCGCTGTACCCACCGCAGGAAGCCTTGATGGAACGACCCTTGCCGGTTCGCAGAGCGATATTTTTTCTCTCCTGCTCTGCCACGAACTGTAACAGCGCACGATAGATGTTGGCAAACTCGCTGCCCTCTGTGAAGTTCTCCTGCGTACTCAGAAGTTTGATGTTCTTCTTTTCCAACACATACAGGTAGTAGAAGTACAGCTTGGTATCACGAGCCACACGATCATTCTTAAATACGATCACCGCTTCATAGGGAGGGTTGCTTACATCGTCCCCATAAAGGATTTCGTTCAGGCCGGGACGGTCATCTTTCGCATCACTGATTTCATCGACCTTCCAGTCTACGATGTTATAACCGTTGTTGTTAGCGTAGAGAAGAATGGCCTGTTTCTGAACCTCGATACCGTATTTGTCATCATCAGCCTGTCGCCCGGTGGAGACTCGGATATAGCCGATTGCGTTTTTGAATGTCATCATAAGATTACCTCTTGCATATAAGATATCATAAGTAAATGTAATTGTTAATAGGTAAGTGTAAATAAGCCTTTTTATTTTTTGCGGGTATTTTTCAACTCACCCCGCCCTCGCTGCCGCTGGCATATCCCCCGCCCCCGGCACCCATGGTCATGCAAGAAAATTAGGTGCGGAAAAACTTAATTCCTTTTCATCTTATTTTACGCATAAATTAGTGAGAAAAATAACTGTTGAATATTTAATAGGTAAAGAACCAGAATCGCAGATAAATGCAGATATTCCCAAAGGCATTCCGCTTACTATGTACGATGAGGCGGCTGATACAGAATCTTCCAACAATATAAAAACAACCGTGGTTACATATTCAAGAGTAGCGCAAGACATCAACGACCCTGTTAGAAAGATTGTAAACACGTGTTTGGAAAGCCCCGAATATATACAGCCTCTCTCTATCATGCTTGATCAACTGATAAAAATGTCTGAAGTTAAAAATGACACTGAAAGCAAAAATTCATAACCGCTTCGCTTTTTGTGTAAATTTTCTGCGCCCCCTGCACCGCAAAAAAGAGCGCCCGGAAACGGCTGGTTTCCGGGCGCTCTGCTGATTCAGTTTGGCTGCATGGCTGGGGCGGCTGTGCATTCTGCATTTCACAAAATGCCGGGCTGCCGATCAAACATCCTGCAGTTCGTTGCGGCTAGCGGCCTTGAGGTAGGCAAAAATAAAGCCATCCAGATCGCCGTCCATCACAGCCTGCACATTGCCGCTTTCATAGCCGGTGCGATGGTCTTTCACCATCGTGTAGGGCATAAACACATAGCTGCGGATCTGATGACCCCATGCGATCTCATTCTGCACGCCCTTGATATCGTCGATCTTATCCTTATGCTGCTGCACGGCGATCTGGAACAGCTTGGCCTTCAGCATTTCATAGGCGTAATCGCGGTTCTGGAACTGGCTTCGCTGGGTCTGGCACGAAACCACAATGCCGGTGGGCTTGTGGATCAGTCGAACAGCCGAAGAGGTTTTGTTGATGTGCTGACCACCTGCGCCGCTGGAACGGAACACCTGCATTTCCACATCCTCGGGGCGAATGTCCACCTGAATGTTGTTGTCCAGCTCGGGCATTACCTCCAAGCTGGCAAAGCTGGTCTGGCGGCGGGCCTGCGAGTCAAACGGGCTCACGCGCACCAAACGGTGTACGCCGTTTTCGCTTTTGAGCATACCATAAGCGTTGGGTCCCTTGATCATCATGGAAGCGCTCTTCATGCCGGCTTCGTCACCGTCCAGATAGTCCAGCAGCTCCACGGTATAGCCGTGGGCATCGGCCCAGCGGTTGTACATACGATACAGCATCTGCGCCCAGTCCTGTGCTTCGGTGCCGCCCGTACCGGCGTGGAAGGTGAGAATGGCGTTGCTGTTGTCATATTCACCGTTCAGCATGGTCATCAGCTGCAGATCGTCCACAGCTTTTTCCACCTTTTCCACGGCCTCCTCGCCTTCGGGGATCAGGTCAGGGTCGTTTTCTTCCTCCAGCATTTCCAGCATGGTCTGTGCATCCTCGTACAAAGCCGTCAGCTTTTCATAGCGTTCCAGCTTGCCGCGCAGGGTGCCCAGCTCATCATACACCTTCTGGCTGGCCTCCTGGTCATCATAAAAGCCGGGCATGGTCATTTTATTTTCCAATTCAGCCACGCGCTTTTTGCTGCCTTCAATGGCAAGCGCTTCGCCCAGATCCTTCACGGCGGGCTCAAAGCCATTCAACTTGAATTTCAGTTCGTCAATCGTGATCATATCCGCGTTTTGCCTTTCCTTCTATAAAATCGATTCTAAAAACATGGTAAAAAGCCTTTCTGCCACGAAAAGCTTTATGGCAACACCGCACAATTCCCGCCCGACGGCTTAAGCACCGCTGCTGCGGCTGCGAAGCACAATCTGCGTTGCAAAAATGCTCGATAATACACAAAGTATTATCTGTGCTTTTTGCTTAGCAGCTTGCACCTCTCGCTCGCCGCATCGGCACTTAGAATTATGCGGTATCGCCTTATTTTAATACACAAGTATAAATAGTATAACGGATACCAGGCCCAAAGTAAAGAGCCGCACCGGATTTTTTTGCAATTCGCAGGATGCACAAAAAGTTCATAAACTGTTCAGGGTTTTACATTTGATTTTTGTCGCTGCGGGCTTATAATAGAAATAATATGACAGCTTTGGAGGAATAATATGTCCAATTACACCGGCAACAAATGCCCTGTATGCCACAAGGCATTTACCGATCATGACGATATTGTGGTGTGCCCGGATTGCGGCACGCCTTATCACCGCGCCTGCTGGCCCGCTGACGGGCACTGCGTGAACGCCGACAAGCACGGCACCGGATTTGAATGGAAGCCCGAAAACGCCGCTCCCAGCGCCGAGGGCATCGTGTGCCCCGCCTGCGGTGCAGCAAACCCGCCTGCTTCGCGATTTTGCTGTCAGTGCGGCGCGCCCCTTGCCCAGCAGCAGTCCCAGGCGGGCCAAGGCACTGCGCAGCAGCCCGGGCAGGCAGGCGCCAAGCGGCCCGAGGCTGAGCAGCAGCAAAACCCCAACTACCGTGTGTTTGAAATTCAGCCCGATGATCCCATCGAGGGGGTAAAGGCGCGTGACTGGGCTGCCTTTTTCGGCCCCAGCGCCGGGTATTATCTGGTGCGCTTTCAGGGCATGGCGGTTACCGGGCGCAAATTCTGCGTGAGCGTTTCGGCCTTTTTGTTTGGCCCCTTGTATTTTCTGTACCGCAAAGCATGGAAGCCGGCTTTGTTTTTCGCAGCGCTTTCGCTGCTGCTGGAGGTGCCCGGCATCCTTACGCTTTTATACATTGCGGGCGGCCTGCCCGCATGGCTGGGTAGCGCGGCTTTCATTGGCCGTCTGGCACAGATCGGCAGCTATGTAAACTGGATTCAGATGTTCTTGCGCGGCGTGTTCGGCGTATATCTGTATCGACAGGCTGTTTTGCCCAAGGTGCAGGAGCTGTGCCGGAGTATTCCCGAGGGGGCGGACCGTCAGGCCGCTCTGCGCCGTGTGGGCGGCACCAGCATGGGGGCTATGTTTGCGTATCTTGCGGTATTTGCGCTGATGTACCTTGCGGTGTATCTGTATGTGATGAGCCTTGGCCCCTCTGCCCTGACCAAGCTGACGGCCTATGCTCAGCAAATGATGAACTATCTGAGCTGATCGGCTCAGACAGAATAAAACCGGCATCGCTGCCCGGCCTTTGCCCGGCGGCACTGCCGGAAGGTTTGATTTTTGGGGGAAAATGAACATGGAGATTGCTTATCAAATCGAACGCCTTTTGCAGTTTGCGCAAAAGCACGGCCTTGTGGACGAGCTGGATACCATCTATGCCCGCAACGCTTTGTTGGATCTGTTTGGTCTGGAGGCTCCCTTTGCGGGAGAGTGCGCCCAGGAAAACCTGACTTATCCCACGGAAATTCTGGATGCTCTGCTGGATGCCGGTGCCGAAAAGGGCCTGTTTGACGGCGAGGTGAACCAGTTCCGCGTAAACTTTGAGGCACGCATCATGGGCCTTCTGATGCCCCGTGAAAGCGAATGCTGCCGCATTTTTGAACAGCTGCGCGCCCAGCAGGGCCCCAAGGCAGCCACCGATTGGTTCTATAAGCTCTGCATCGACACAAACTACATCCGCACTGCGCAGATCGCCCAGAACATTCAGTGGAACACCGCCACCGAATACGGCGATCTGGAGATCACCATCAACATGACAAAGCCGGAAAAGGACCCCAAGACCATTGCCCTGGAGCGCCTGCAGCCCAAGGCCGGCTATCCCACCTGTATGCTGTGCCGCGAAAACATTGGCTATGCAGGCCGTATCAACTTTCCGGCCCGCCAGAACCACCGCATCATTCCCGTTACGCTAAGCGGCGATCAGTTCTATCTGCAGTACAGCCCCTATGTGTATTTCAACGAGCACTGCATCGTGTTCCACAAAGACCACAAGCCCATGGAAATGGACAGCCACACGCTGGATCAGATTTTCAGCTTTGTGCAGCAGTTCCCGCATTACACCTGCGGCAGCAATGCCAACCTGCCCATTGTGGGCGGCAGCATTCTGACTCACGCACACTTCCAGGGCGGCAGCTATGTGTTTCCCATGACCCGCGCCTCGATCAAGCGCAGCGTGCAGTGCGCCGGGCACCCCGATGTGCAGGCAGGCATTCTGAACTGGCCGGTTTCCACCGTACGCCTGTGCGGCAAAAACGCCGGGGAAGTAAAGGCCGCTGCCTGTGATGTGCTGCAGGCCTGGCAGACATGGAACGACGAAAGCGCCGACATTCGCGCCTTCAGCGGCGATACGCCTCACAACACCGTAACGCCCATTCTGCACCGTGAAGAGGATGGTACTTATGTGCTGGATGTGGCGCTGCGCAACAACCGCACCAGCGAGGAATACCCCGACGGCATTTTCCACCCGCATCCTCAGTGGCACAACATTAAAAAAGAAAACATCGGCCTGATCGAGGTTATGGGTCTGGCCATTCTGCCCAGCCGTTTGAAGCAACAGAGCGCCGATATCTGCGATATTCTCACCGGCAAGGCCCCCAACGAAAGCCGCACCGAGGGCAGCACGCTGGCCGTACACGCCGATTGGATCGATCAGCTGATCGCCCGATACGGCACTTCTCTTTCCCCTGCCGAGGCCGCCGAGGCCGTGCAGCGTGAGATCGGGCTGGTGTTCTCCCACGTGTTGGAGGATGCCGGTGTGTTCAAGCAGACTTCTGAGGGCGAAAGCGCCTTTATGCGTTTTTTGAATGCTGCGGGTTTCCAGTAAAAAAATATTTTTAAAAAGCAAAAAAACAGTTGACATTGCCGTAATGCACTGTTATAATTAGTTGTCGCACTTTGAGGTGCGTATGCACATTATGCAATAATGTGCTCCTTACCCATGGTGTTTGCCGTGGGTCATAAGTCCAAAAGGAGGTGTACAGATTATGGCAAAATACGAGACCATGCTGGTTACCAGCGCTACGCTCGATGAAGAGGCTACCGCCGCTCTGGTGGGCAAGTTCAAGTCTCTGATCGAGGCTAACGGTACCATTGATTCTGTTGACGAGTGGGGCAAGAAGCGTCTTGCTTACCCCATCAACGACGAGGTCGAGGGTGTCTACACTGTGATTAAGTTCACCAGTGAGCCCGCCTTCCCCGCTGAGCTGGATCGTGTGTACAAGATCACCGACGGTGTTCTGCGCACTATGATCGTAGCCGAGGCTGAATAAGTTTTCGCCCGCAGGAGGACAAAATGCTGAATGTTGTTGTTTTGATGGGCCGCCTTGTGGCGGATCCTCAGCTGCGCCAGACCCCTCAGGGAACCAGCGTAGCTTCTTTCCGAATTGCTGTTGACCGCAATTTCGCCCGTCAGGGTGAGCAGCGTCAGGCCGATTTTATCGACATTGTCGCATGGCGTCAGCAGGCCGAGTTTGTGAGCAAGTACTTCCAGAAGGGTAGCCCTATCGTTGTGGAAGGCAGCCTGCAGACCCGCCAGTATCAGGACAAAAACGGCAACAACCGCACTGCTGTAGAAGTGGTTGCTAACCAGATCAATTTTGTTCCTCGCACAAACGGCCAGGGCTCCGCTTCCGGTGCCGCAGGTTATGCACCTGCCGCTCCCGCTGCTCCTGCCGCAGGTGGTTACAGCCGCCCCGCCGTACAGGATGCCGCGCCCAGCTATTCGGCTGGCAGCAGCGAAGACTTTGCTGTGATTGACGACAACGAAGATCTGCCTTTCTAATGGAAACAGAATCAAATCTTAACAGGAGGTAACAAGCAATGGCTTTTGAGAAATCCGATCGTTCTTCTCGCCCCATGCATCGCGGCCGCAAGAAGGTTTGCAGCTTCTGCGTGGATCGTGTGGACACTATCGATTACAAGGACGTTCCCCGTCTGCGTAAGTATGTTAGCGAGCGCGCTAAGATCATTCCCCGCCGTGTCACCGGCACTTGCGCTTTCCATCAGCGTGCACTGACTGTCGCTATCAAGCGCGCACGTCACGTTGCCCTGATGCCCTATGTGAGCGACTAATCTATTGTTGCTTTCATTGTAAAGAGCATATTTTTAAAGCACCGCCTGATTTTGGGCGGTGCTTTTTTGTTTTGTATCCATAAAAAGCCAGAGCCTGCATTTTTTAGATGCAGGCTCTGGCTTTTGTTCAAGGCGATGCTGCCTTAATCTGTGATTTTCCAATATGCAATACTGTAGGGCGGCAGCTCATTTTGCGCAAAATCGTGTTCGGTTCCGTTCAAAAGGTCCACTCCCCTGCCCGCACGGGCATCGAAGCATGCCGCAAAGGGCTTGTCCTCTGCATTCACAGCCACGATCACGCGCTCGCCTTGGGCGCAGCGCTCAAAAACCAGCTGGCGGTTGGTAATTTGCAAATTGCGGTAATTGCCATAGCATAAGGCCTCGCTTTGGGTGTGCGCCTTGGCACAGGCTGCTATAAACTGCGTCAGCTCGTTTTGCTGCGGCTGGGCAAAGCAGGGGCGCAGCGCATCGTCCGAGCCGGGCTGTTTGGCCCCCTGTGCGCCCCACTCGCTGCCGTAGTAAATTGCCGGAACTCCCGGCATGGCAAACAGCAGCCCATACACCAACGGCAAATGGGCCGGGTTTTGCAGCACCGTGGCAATGCGCCCCACATCGTGGTTGTCGGCAAAGCTGAGCAGGTGTTTGCCCTTATAAAGCGTCCACGGCTCAGGGCCGAACTGGCGGTTCAGGCTGTGTGCGATCTCAAACAGGTTCATGCTGTTGAAGCTGGAATACAGGCCCTTGTAGCACTCATAATTGGTCACACTATGGCACATTTCCTCGTTGGCCCAGCGATTATAATCGCCGTGCAGGGTTTCGCCCAAAAGCCAGAACTCCCCTTGCTCGTTGGCGAACCGGCGCAGTGTGCGCAGAAAATCCGGATCCAGACAATAGGCTACATCCAGCCGCAGGCCGTCAATGTGATACTGTGCCACCCATTCACGCACGGCCTGCATCAGATGCTCCGTCACCGCCGGGTTGCGCAGGTTCAGCTTTACCAGCTCGTTGTGCCCTTCCCAGCCTTCGTACCAAAAGCCGTCGTTGTATTCCGTATTTCCGTCAAAATTCAGGTAAAACCAGTCTTTATAGGGGCTTTCCCAGCGGTTTTTCTGCACATCCTGAAACGCCCAGAAGCCGCGCCCCACATGGTTGAACACACCATCCAGCACCACACGGATGCCTGCGGCGTGCAGGGCATCACACACATCGGCCAGATCCTGGTTGGTGCCAAGGCGGCAGTCCACCGTAAAATAATCGCGGGTATCATAACCGTGGCGATCACTTTGGAACACCGGGTTCAGCAGCACACAGTTTGCCCCTGTGGCCAAAATATGCGGCACCCAATCCTTGATCTTTGTGATCGAGTGCGACTACCCGCCCTCATTTTGCCCGGGCGCGCCGCAAAATCCCAAGGGATAGATCTGATAGACCACTGCCTGTTCAAACCACATAAACACATTCTCCTGTTCTGTTGCTTTATTACGCCGTATAGGCCGTATAATCGTGCAGTGTGCTGTAGCTTACGCTGTAAACCAGCTTGCCCGTGGCGGCATCGGCCACCACGATATTCAGCCCCGGGCGATTGCGGCTTTGATCCGCCGGTTCACCGGTTTTGGCGTCACCGGCACGCTGCACCGCGGCATTTCCGTCAGAGGATACCGTCAGGCTGCTTCCATCCTCCAGCAGTGCCTGCAGCGTACCCGTTTGCCCCGGGCCAAAAGTCGTTTGCGAAATGCCCTTGCCGGCACTGTAAGAAGCCACCATCTGCCAGCCCGGCTGTGCAAAGCACTGGGCCGAAATGCCGTGATTTTCCAGCGCAGCCGCCACGGCCGTGCTGTCTGCCGCAGTCAGATCGCCGCAGGTTGCCAAAAGCACCACATAGTCCGGTGTCATAGCCTTGGTGAGCAGGTCGTTCAGGTCGCTGGTCATACAAAGGTCCATATCCTGCAGGTTGCGGCGCTCAAAGGCGGCATCGCTTTCCCACTGCGCATAGGCAGCCTCGCCCCGATGATCGGGCAGCGCATAGTTATCGTGCAGGAATTTTCCCAAATGCGCCGTCAGCTTGGCAGCACCCTTGTAGTTTACATGGGCGTGCTCCGCCATATCGGTTTCGTAATCAAACCCGGCCTGCGCCGCTGTATCCTCCAGCAGATAGTCCAGGAACGGCACACCGTTTTCCTCACAGTACTGGCGGGTCCATGCAAAAATATCGTATTCTATATCCTCGGCAATATACGGGAAATTCACAGCCACCAGCTGAAATCCCTGCTGCTTGCTCAGCTCCACCAGCTTTTGCAGGTACACCTTGCTCCACGCATAGGCCGCCTCGCCATTGGGCGTGATGTCGGCGGGCTGATGCAGCTGGTAGCTTTCGGTGGTATACAAAGGGCCAAAGCCCTTGCCCGTGGTGCGGTAGCTTTGCAGCGGCCAAAGCAGGTCCTGTTTGGTAAGGGCTTTCCAGCGGTTGTGATAGCGCAGCAGCGAGGCATAGCGATAAAAAGGCTTGTGCTCGGTTTGGCAGCGGCTCATGGCCATTGCCAGCTGTATGCGGTTCAGGCTGGGCGGAATGAGCAGCGAATAATCATCGCTGACCGAGTTCATATCCACATCCGTCATGTAGGTGTTGCCGTACACCATGCCGAACACATCCACCACCACCACCTTGGGCTGCTGGGTTTTCAGTGCCTCCAGTGTGTAGTGATAGGCTGTCCAGATGGGCTGGCTCCAGGAATACAGCACATAGCCGGTGGTGCCGTATTCCTCGTAGATCTGCGTGGGCGAAACGGCCGCATTGGTGTGGCTGCCGCCCACATAGATCACATCCACAGAATTTTTCGGTTCTTCGTAAAATCCCATGATCGTGCCGTTTTTATCCCAGAGCACTCTGTCGGTGTAAGCGATCATGCCCAGCGCCAGCGCGCAAAACGCTGCCAGCGCCGCCAGATGCCGCAGACCGGCCCGGGAAATGGAAAAGATTTTTTTCATGATTCTCCGTTTTACTTTCTTTGGCAACACCGCACAATTCCCGCCTGACGGCTTAAGCACCGCTGCCGCGGCTGCGAAGCACAATCTGCGTTGCAAAAATGCTCGATAATACACAAAGTATTATCTGCGCTTTTTGCTTAGCAGGTTGCACTTCTCGCTCGCTGCATCAGCACTTAGAATTATGCGGTATTGCCCTATCCATCTTGATGCACATTAGAATTGGAAGTAGATAAAGGGCTTTTCCACATAGCCCTCACCGTACATACCAAACACCACCACCAGCAAAATGCCGGCCAGCAGCACGGCCCATTGCAGGGCCACGGGCTTTGCCAGCAGCTGCGGGGTGAGCGGGCCTTTTTTACAGCGCAGCCAATCGCACACAAACAAAGCCGCCACGGCCAAACAGGAAACCACAAAATCCGCGCGATCCATGCCCAGCGCCTCAAAACCGCCCACAAACGGCATGGCACTCCAGTGCAGAAGGCCGCGGTAAAACTGCATGGCCTGCGAAAGGCTGTCGGCACGAAAGATCACCAGCGCGCCGCTGACAAACACAAAGGTGAGCAGCCAGCACAAAAAGCGGTGCAGTTTTCCCTGTCGGTCAATGTGCAGCGCTTTGCACACGCTGGTGCGCAGGTTCTGACTCAGGCGCGAGGCCGCCATCCAAAGGCCGTGCAGCCCGCCCCAAACCACATAAGTCCATGCAGCGCCGTGCCAGATGCCGCTTACCAGAAACACCGCCAGCAGGTTTAAGCAGGTGCGCAGTGTTCCCTTGCGGTTGCCGCCCAGCGGAATGTACACATTGTCGCGCAGCCATGTGGACAGGCTGATATGCCAGCGATTCCAGAATTCGCCCAGTGAAAGCGAAAGATAGGGGCTGTTGAAGTTGCGCATCAGATCAAAGCCCATGATGCGCGCTGCGCCAATGGCAATATCGCTGTAGGACGAAAAGTCGCAGTAAAGCTGCACCGCAAAAAACACGGCCGCAAACAGCAGCGAAACCGTTCCCTGCTGCGCCAGATTTGCATACACGCCGTCCACCAGCAGGGCAAGGCGATCGGCGATCACCAGTTTTTGAATATAGCCCCACAGCATTTGCACCAGCCCCGAGCGAAAGCGCTGATAGTCAAAGTGATGCACCTCGCGGAACTGCGGTAGCATATTGCGGCTTCGCTCAATGGGGCCCGCCACCAGCTGCGGAAAAAAGCTGACAAACAGCGCATAGCGCAAAAAGCTGGTTTCGGGCTCCACCTCGCCCCGGTATACATCGGCCGCATAGCCAACAGCCTGGAAAATATAAAAGCTGATGCCCACCGGCAGCAAAAGCTGAAACCCGGTAAATACACTTTGCAGGCCAAGTGCCTGGCGTATGGCGTTGACATTATCCAGCACAAAGTCGGCGTATTTGAACAAGAACAGAATGGCCAGATTCAAGGCCACCGCCAGGGCCAGCACACGCTTTTTTCTGGCCTTTCCGGCGTTTTTCATTGCCATTCCCGCCGCCCATGTAATGGCGGTGCTGGCCAGCATCAGCAATGCATAGCGGGGGTTCCAGCACATATAAAACAGATAACTGCAGCCCAAAAGCCACAGATTGCGCAGCCTGTGCGGCAGGATAAAATAACCCGCCGTTACACACGGAAAAAACAGTGCAAATTTAAGCGAATTAAACAGCATTCCAAAATCCTTTTTTCTTGTACTCCGTTCCGCAAAAAACTGCCCCGGCAGCATAGTCAGGGCAGTGTGTTGTTTTCGTTTACGGTGCCAGCTTCATATCCGAATCATCTTCCTGCACGGGCTCGGTGCGCGGAACAGGGTTGCCCTGGGCATCGATCCCCTTTCGGCCCAAGCGGATATCGGTGTATTCCGCCACCAGCGAGTACACCACCGCAAAGGTGGGCACACCGATCAGCATTCCCACAAAGCCCAGCATTTTGCCGCCCACGATAATGGCAAACAGTACCCACAGGGCCGAAAGGCCGGTGGATTCGCCCAGAATTTTGGGGCCCAGCACATTGCCGTCAAACTGCTGCAGAATGAGGATCATGATCAAAAATTCCAGCGCACTGAACGGATTTACGATCAGCAAAATGAAAGCGCAGGGAATGGCCCCCAAAAACGGGCCGAATACCGGGATCACATTGGTGCAGCCCACTACCACGCTGATGAGCAGTGCATAGGGAATGCGCAGCACCGCGCAAATGATAAAGCACAGCACGCCAATGATCAGGCTGTCCAAGATTTTGCCGCCGATAAAGCCGCCAAAGGTCTGGTTGGTACGGGCCAGCACACGCAGCACACGGCGGGCGTGCCGCTCGGGCAAAAATGTGAACGCCAGCTTTTTCAGCTGCTTGAGCAGCTTTTCTTTGTCCAGCAGCATATATACAGAAAACATCAGTGCCGTGATGCTGCTCACTAAGCCGCTGCCCAGTGCCATGCCGTAGTTGATCACCTGCGGGAACACCCCGGAAACCGCTTCGGTAATGGTTTTAAGGGCCTGCTCGTAAGAGCCCAGCAGCTTTTCCAGCTGGGCCGAATCGGCCATGTGCGTTTGCAGTGCCGAAATATATGCATCCATCGAATTAAAATAATCCGGAATGCTGGTAACCAGCATTTTTACGCTGCTGACCAGCTGCGGCACCAACAGCATCAGCAGTGCGCCGATGCAGAAAAATGCGATCACATAGGCCAGCAGCACTCGCAGCGCGCGGCGCTCTTTTAAAGGGCCGCGATCCAGCGCGCGCACAATGAAATCCAGCAGATAGGCGATCACCGCGCCCCACACAAAGGGGGCCAAAATGGCCCATCCGCCCTTCAAAGCGCCCCACACGGTGTCGAAATGGGAAATTCCCATATAGCACAAAACGCCGATCACCACCAGCATGAGGTTGGAGAAAAAGTTTTCGCTCAGCTTGAATTTTTCGTTGTTCGGTTCCATTTTTTATTTGATGCTCCGTTTGTTATTCCACAGTAACGCTTTTTGCCAGATTGCGGGGTTTATCCACATCGCAGCCGCGCAGCACACTGACATAGTAGGCAAACAGCTGCAGCGGCACAATGAGCAGCATGGGCATAAGCAGCTCTTCAAATTCGGGCAAGCGCACCACATAGTCGGCCACGCCGTCCGGCACGGGCTGGTTTTGTGTGGTGAACAGCAGCGTGTTGGCGCCGCGGCTCTTGGTTTCTTTGATATTGGAAATGGTTTTTTCGTAAATATCCTTCTGGGTGGCCAGGGCGATCACCGGGGTGCCCTGTTCGATCAGGCTGATGGTGCCATGCTTGAGCTCACCGGCGGCATAGGCCTCGGAATGAATGTAGCTGATCTCCTTCAGCTTTAAGCTGGCTTCCAGCGAAAGCGCATAGTCAAAGCCGCGGCCCATAAAGAACAGGTCTGAGGCATTCATAAATTTGCTGGCCAAAAACTTGATCTGGTCACAGTTTTCCAGAATACCGTTGATCTTTTCGCCGGTTTGCAGCAGCTCGGCAGTAAGGCGGCGCGCCTGTGCCTCATCCAGCTTGCCCTTTGCCATGGCCAAACGCATGGCAAACAGATACAAAACGCTCAGCTGCACCATGTAAGCCTTGGTGGAAGCCACTGCGATCTCGGGCCCTGCATAGGTGTACAGCACATAGTCGGCTGCGCGCGCAATGGACGAACCCACCACATTCACAATGGCCAGCACCTTGCAGCCGCGCTGCTTGGCAAGCTCTAAAGCGGCCTTGGTGTCGCTGGTTTCGCCGGATTGGCTGATGATGATCACCAGATCCTCGGGGCTCAAAATGGGGTCACGATAGCGGAATTCGCTGGCGATCTCGGTAACGGCAGGCACACGGGCCAGCTTTTCGATGGCGGTTTTTCCCACCATGCCGGCGTGCATGGCCGTGCCGCAGGCCACCAGATGCACCCGGCCGATCTTTGCCAGCACTTCATCGCTCAGCTGCGGAATGCGCAGATCCGGCAGGCCGTTTTGCACACGCGGACCCACGGTTTTTTGGATCGCCTCGGGCTGCTCGTAGATCTCTTTCAGCATAAAATGCGGAAAACCGCCCTTTTCGGCAGCTTCCATATCCCAATCTGCCGTCAGATGATTTTTTTCCACCGGCGTGCCGAACTCGTTGTAAAAGTCGATCTTATCCCGGGTAAGCACCGCGATATCGCCTTCGTCCAGCACGGCATACTCACGGGTATATTTGAGCAGTGCGGGCACATCGCTGGCCACAAAGTTCTGCCCCTTGCCAAAGCCCACGATCAGTGGGCTTTCCCGGCGGGCAGCATATACGATATCGGGGAAATCCTTGAACAGCACTGCCAGGCCATAGCTGCCGCGCACCAGTGCCAGTGCCCGGGTGAGCGCCAGCAAGGGGTCGCCGGTATAGCAGGAATCGATCAGCTTTACCAGCACCTCGGTATCGGTTTCGCTCACAAATTCATAGCCCTTTTTGATCAGATCTTCTTTCAGTTTCCCGTAGTTTTCAATAATACCGTTGTGTACAATGGAAACCCGCGGCGTAGAGTGCGGATGGCTGTTTACATCGCTGGGCACGCCATGGGTGGCCCAGCGGGTATGGCCGATGCCGCAGTGGCACACGGGCAGGTTTTCGCTTTCCAGCTTTTCCTTCAGCACGGCAAGGCGGCCTTTTGCTTTTACCACCGTGATATCGCGGCCCATGTGCAATGCCACGCCGGCCGAATCATAGCCGCGGTATTCCAGCTTGGAAAGCCCTTCCATCAGCACATCCTTGCAGTCATATCCGCCTACATATCCAACAATTCCACACATAATCAAAAACCTCCTTGGGGTTTTGGCTGCATCGGCGCTTGGCCAACGCAATGGGGTGCCCGGGCCCCGGCTGCTTTTTGGGCTTTATCGGCGCACTTGCCTGCGCCTTATCTGCTGCTTGCCGCAGCTGAAATGCGGCTTTTGCGCTGGGCATCACCGCAGATAGAACGACCAGAATAATCTTTTTTATTATATACGCAAACCGTGCTTTTTGCAATTCCTTTCGCCCTTTGTTTACTGTATATTCACGAATTCGGCGGGCTTTGCGTACACGATTGATCCATTTGTTCCACCGTGCAAAAACGGTATCCCTGCTCGCGAAACCAATCGATCACATCGGGCAGTGCTTTGGCTGTGTTTTTCGTGGCAGCGGTATCATGCATCAAAACCACGCACACGGTTTGATTTTGCGCCTCGCGCAGAATATTGCGGTAAATTTCTTCGGCGCTTGGGTGGCCGCCCGCTGCATCCTCGGCACACACATTCCAGTCGATATAGCGATAGCCCTTTTCCTGCGCCTGCGCTTTCAGGCGTTTCATAATATCGCTGCCGCCGTATTTGCGGCTTACGGTGTTGGTGCTTCCCCCCGGAAAACGCAGATATCGGATCTTTTCAGTGTCGGTATAGGGCGAGATGGCCTGCAAAAGCTCTGCGATATCCTGCCAATAGCTTTCAGGGCTTTGGTAGATCTTTTTGTATTCGTGCGAGGCCGTGTGCAGTGCGATCTGATGCCCGTTTTCGGTTTCGGTTTGTATCAGCGGCAGATATTTTCGGTTGTTATCCGCCGCCATTACAAAAAAGGTTGCGGGCACCTGCTTTTGCCGCAGGGTTTCCAGCACCAGCGGTGTGGTGCTGCTGGGGCCATCGTCAAAAGTAAGGCACACGATTTTTTGCCCGCCGCCGTTTGCATCCGCTGCCGCCGGGGCGGCATAGCTTTGAAACGATGTGTCCGGAATGCGGGTGATATCATGCTGCGTACACACCCTGTGCCCGCGCACTGCCCCCACACACAGCAGCAGCGCCCCCAAAACCGCTGTTTCTGCCAGATGGCACCAAAACACACGCCCTGCTTTTTTGTAGTGTTTCATTCCCCATGCCCCCTTTATTCTATATAAATATAAGGGTGGAGGCGGGCGTATTCCCTGCCCCCGCAAATGTTTTGCAGGCTTTTCGCCGGAAAACTATTGACTTTTGGGTGTGTGTTGTGGTAAAATACATCTTGCAGTCATGCGAGAGTGCTGGAATCGGCAGACAGGCACGTTTGAGGTGCGTGTGTTTAGGCGTGTGGGTTCAAGTCCCATCTCTCGCACCAGCAGAAAGAGCTTAGAATCGAAAGATTCTAAGCTCTTTTCTTATTTATCCCCAAATTGGACCCTTCTCACACCCCATTTACACCCCACTGCATTTTCAAGGGCATACCAGAAAAGCTGCTTGCCGATGATGCCGGGCGAATGAGGGTACAAAAAGCCACGGTGCGTTTGCATCGTGGTTTAATTGATATTGATTTTTTCTTTGCAATTACTGCAAACAAAACAATGGCAAGTATTAGGATTATTCGTCTGCGACAGATAAACCCCAATTTTGCATGACAAACAATAAACTTTTTCACCTTCCATAAGTCTAACAGGAAGTAGTTTTTTCTCATCTTGATTCATAGGCATCACTTCCACAAAAATCTGGATATAATTCTTTCGGCCGCTTCATTAAATCGCGCAAATTCCGAATGGTCGAATTTTATTTCTGAATATTTTTCAACTGTGTAGATGTTTTAAAAGTCACCTATCCGTCATCTATGTGATTTTCTCAATTTGGCTTTTCTCAACCAAAAAAATTCAGAATCATCTATATCCGGTCATCGTTCAAAAATTACACGCAGAATCATGCGTACCATGCAGAAAATAATAATAAACGAAATACATTCTTTCAAACTCATGATCCATTCTCCTTGTTTTTTTCTGGTTTTGGGGTATAATAAGAGTATGGGAGCCGGGCCACACCCCGGCCCCACCTTACTGCTTTGGTTAAGCCCCAGCAGCTTAATCAAAGCTGCGCTGATCAAAGCGCCAACGATGTCCAGTATCAGGCTCTCGAACCATCTGGACTGCGCCGCAGGCAAAAGCCTGCGGCGTTTTTATTTGCATTTGGCCACAAAGCGCCATGGTTTCATCCCCCACGCCCTGCTGCCGCATGGCTGCGGGCATTACAGCCCGGCCAGCTTAGCGGCAAACTGCACGGCACGCTCTGCTTTTTCGGGGCTCATAAACGCCTTGTTATAGCCGGGGTCATGCTCGGCCAGCATACCTGCATATTGAAGCTGCGAGTGCTTGCAATAGCGCCGGATGCCGCTTTCCCACAGGTCGGCGCCTTTTTCGGGCGGATAGCCGCAGGTCGTTACCAGTGCAAGGGCTTTTCCCGCCCACAGCGCGGGGCCTTTTTGCTCGCCGTAGTATTTGTTCATGCCGTAAACCAGGCGGTCCAGCACGGATTTCATGGGCGGGGTGCAATACCACGAATAGATCGGCGTGGCCAGCACCAAAAGATCACATTGCAGCGCGCTGTCAAAAATATCCGGCATATCGTCCCGGATCGCGCAGCCAAAAATCGAATGGTCTTTCTGGCAGCATCGGCAGGCACGGCAGGGCTGAATGTTTTTATCATACAGCCAGATCAGTTCACATTCGCAGCCGCTTTGCTGCAGCTGCTGCATAAACGGCTGCAAAAGCTGCATGGTGTTGCCGTTTTTTCGGGGGCTTCCCATTAAAATACACACTCTTTTTTTCATAAAACCCTTCACCTCTTTCTGGATTTTTATTGGTTTACGCCTGTCGGCTCGTGTTGCATACCAGATACAAAACCTGCTGTTCTTGTGCGATTTTTTTCAGCATTTTCAGTGCCCGTTCCGTGTGCGCATCGTCCAGATTCACAAAGGGATCGTCCAGGATCAAAAACGGCTTTTCCCTGCCGAACAAAGCATCGATCAGTGCAAGGCGCATACACAGCGCCATGCTGTCTGCCGTGCCGGCGCTGAAGCTGCCCAGCTCGCGGGCTGCGCCTTTTTCATCCATGTACAGCTTCAGATCCTTATCCACCATCACCGTTCCCAGCTGCTGGCCCAAAAGCGTGTTGGCGTATTTTTCAAATCCGCGCTCCACTTTTCCCACATAATTTCCGGCAAGATTATCCTTGGCCTGCCGCAGCAGATCAAGGGTTTGATCGGCCAGATCGCATTTTTTGCGCTGTTCCTCACACTCTGCCTGCAGGCGTGCCATTTCATCTTCCCACGCCGGAATGCTTTCCACCACACGGCGAAGTCTGTCGCGCTGCTGGCGAAGCTCCCGCAGGCGGGGCTCCATTTCCTGATCGATGCTGTTTTGCAGCTGCTGCTCGGCGTTCTGCAAAATCTCCGGGTCCGGCAGGGGCTCTGCCTGGGGCTCCGCCGCCTGCGTAATGCCGGGGTTTTCTGCCTGAATTTCTGCCAGTTTACGCTGCGTATCCGCAAGTGTTTTCTTCATTTCCCGGCGGCCGCGAATGTCCTCGTCTGCCATATCCAGCAGCCGCTCCGGGGTGTCGCCCTGCAGCCGATATTTTGCAAAAAGCTGCTTTATTTCATTTTCAGCCTGAGTTTTGCGAGTCTGGGCTGCATGGTGCTCCTGCCAATAGTGCTCCAGCCGTTCACGGGCCTGCCGGTATTGCTCGAAGCGTTTGCGAAGCGCCTGCAGGCAGCTGTCCGGCGGCAGTGCCGGGTCAAGCGCATGGTAGGCGTTCAGCGTGTCTTGAATTTTTTGCTTTAGCGATCGCGCAAGTGCCTGATCGTTGGCGTTTCCCTGCAGCATTTTCTGCTTTTTTTCCGCAAGCGAATAATAATCACGGCTTGCATCGGCAAGTTCACGCAGCGCCTGCCGCAGATCCTTTTCTAAAATCAGCGGCGTATACCGCTGCAGCAGCGCGGTGATGGAGGTGCGGGATTCTGCCATTTCCTTTTCCAGATCATTTCTCCGGTCCACCACATTGCGCACCTGCCCGATGAGCTGGTCGTATCGGCGGCTGCTTTCACGAAGCTGCTGCACAAAGGAATCCCGGTAAGCATCCTGCGGGTAGTAGCGGGCAAAAACTGCCCGGAGCGACTGATTTTTTTCCTTGATTTTGCGGTCAATATCCAGCAGCTGCTCCTCTGCGATGCTTATTTTTTGGCCAAGCTCCGCAAAAGCCCTGCTATCCAGCAAAAGCTGAACCAGTTTTTCCTCCGGCTGCGCAGCGTCCTTGTAAAAGCGCAGCAGAAAATCGTTGAGCCCGTGCTGCAGATCGTACAGCTCTTGATTTTCCTCGTCGGTGATCGCGCTTGCGGTGATCACCGATGCCTGCGGGCCCTGCGTGCAGGCCAGCAGGCTTTGTGTATGCAGCCAGAATGCCCCCAGCAGCGCGGCAAACCCGGCCACCACCAGCAGAATGCCGGGCACGGATTGGCCCAGCACAAAGCAAGCCACGCCCGCTGCAAGCAGCAGCACGCCCGCAATGCCGCAGGCTGTCGGCATGGGGGATGCTTTCTGCTCTGCCGAGGGGGATGTGCTTTGCACAACTGCGGTGCGGGTGTTCTTTTTTGCGGTAAGCGCCTCTATGCGGCGGCAGGCGTTTTGCTGATCGTGAATTTCCTTTTCCGATGGTACACCGGAAGCAAAAGTGCGCTGCAATGCCTGATATTTCTTTTGTTCTTCCTCGGTAAGCCCGTGTGCCGCGCGGCCTTGCGCCAAAAGATCGCGCTCACGCTGCTGCTGTTCGCAGTCTGCCAGAAGGGCTTCTGTGGGCACACCGTTTTGAAACAGCTCTTTCAGCTCACGCAGCGACTGCTGCTCCTGTGCGGAAACCGTAAGCCCCGCAAGCTGCTGCTGCGCGGCATTCAGCCGATCTGCCGCCTCTGTGCAGGCCTGCAATTCTTCTTCGGCCGGGGCCCCGCAGGCAAACTGCTGCGACAGTGTTTGCAGCCGTTCCAGCTCTTCCGGCAGCATTTGCGCATGGAGCTTTGCCGATGCGCCTGCCAGCTGTTTGCACCAGTCATCGCATTCCTCTATATCCTGCGCGGTTTTTTCGGCATCTGCGAACCACTGTTTTTCTGTTTCCAGCAATTTTTTGTCGGCATCGCTGAAGGTCAGTTCCTGCAGGCGCTGTGCTTGCTGGCGGATCGTGCTTAAATTTTCCCGTCCGGTTTTGATCTCATCCCCCGTGGGATACCCCGCCGGGTAATTTTCATCCATTTCCCGCAGGTATCGGCTGCTTTTTTCTATGCTTGCCAGCAATTCCTGCTGTTGTTTTTGCAGCGCAGAGCGGGACTTCTGATCCGATGCCAAGCGGATCTTTTCACGCAGTGCATGAACCGCATTGGTTTTGGCTGCCATTTTGCCCCGCAAATCTTCGATCTCGTCATTCAGGCGGTGCAGCTGCGGCTTTTGCTGTTCTGCCTGAAACTTCTGAGTATCCAGCTCATGGCAGCGATTTTCCAATTTTTGAATGCTGCCGCCCGTGCCCCGGTAGGCACGGTATTGGGTGCGGTATTCCCGCAGCTTTTTTTCTGCGGTGTCATAATTGTTCAGATCGTTTGTATCGTCCACCAAATTGCTCAGCTTGGTGCGGATCGAGGTTGTGGCCTGCATTTCGCCGCTTTGCAGCTGCGGCATATAGGTGCTGCGGGCAAACGACTCTGCATCCAGCTGAAACAGTTCCTCGCCCAGCTTTTCCGAAAAGCGTGTCGAAAGCTGGCGCGTGGTAAGGTCGATCAAAGAAAATGTATCCTTGGCTGCGGTTTTGCCAAAATAGCGGGTAACACGATAGGCAGTGCCCCCGGTTTCAAATTCCAAAAAGCCGCCATATTTTCCCCCCTGCCATGGATCATAGCGCTTTCGCTCATTTTCCACGATGCTGCGGGCCCCTGTGCGGGGAAAGCCGTACAGCATGGCCTTGATGAACGCCGCAAAGGTGCTTTTGCCAAAGCCGTTGGGGCGGCAGATCGTGGTTAGCCCGGCGGAAAACGCAAAATCGAAATCGGAAAGCACACCGAAGTTTTCAATATGACATCTGATCAGCCTCATAATGTGATCTCCTCTCCCGTGAGCGCCTGCAGGCCGGTGCGGATCATGGCCGCCTTATCCTCATCGCTGGCATCGCTGGCCAGCACCAGGCGAATAAACTCACCTTTTAACGAAATATCATTTTTGTAATCGTTCGGGTCAATGCGCATACGCGTTTCATTTTTGATCTTGGAGAAAAAGAATCGGGGCCTGAGCAGATTTTGCAGATACGAAACCGCGATATTGGCTGTGGGGTCAACTTCGCCGGTCAAAAGGATCTCCACCATGTCGTCGGCCGGGATCTGCTGGGCTGCCTGCTGGATCTTTTGTGCGATCTGCGAATTTTTGGCTAGGCCGCTGATATCCACCGGCAGGCGGTGCAGCTGCCGGCAGGAAAACGGAACGAATTCATGCTGTATGCGGCCGCCCTCCACGCGCAGCAGCACAAAGCCCTTGGGGCCGCATTCATCAAATCCACGCCCTTCTAAGCAGCCGGAATAGCAGTAGACACCGTGGCCGTCCAGTGTCTGGCAGGCATAGGTGTGGATATGGCCCAGCGCCAGATAATCAATGCCGCGGTTTTTCAAAAGGTTCAGATTGACCATATCCTCACCGCAGGCCGTGCCCACCTGCCCGTGCATGGCAGCAATATTCACCGCGCCCTCGCTGTGCGGGATGTTCTGATACAGCGATTCCGCATTGGTACGGCTCATTTCAATGCCCGAGATCACTACGCCGTTATAGGCAAAGCTTTGCCAGCTTTGGCCAAAAAGCTTCAGGTTTTGCGGAATATCCCGGTCCGCAAATGCATTCGAGGCTTCATCGTGATTGCCCGCAAGATAAAGATAGTCCACCCCGGGGGTGCGGCCCATGGCATCCAGAATTTCATCCACGGTTCTGGTTTTCACACGCTCGCCGTCAAACAGATCGCCCGCAATGATCACGGCGCTGACGGCATTCTGTGCAGCATATTCCGTCAGCCGCAAAAAAGAGTGTATGATCTCGGTGTTTCTGGTGGATGCCTGTGCCTCTGTTAAATGTGTTTCCATGGGGGAATCCAGATGCAAATCAGCACAGTGAATAATTTTGGTCATGCGATCGGCTCCTATCGGGTGGATTTTTCGTTTTTTATTTCGGCACTCCTTTTCTGCCGAAGTGCCATTTACAGTATAGCACGAAAGCGGCGGCATTTCCAAGAAACGCTGCCGTTTTGCACGAATTTATGAATCAAACCGGCCCCCGGCGGGATATAAGCGCAGAAACAAACCAGCCCCACAGAAATGCTTCTGCGGGGCTGGCGTTATCTTTTTATCTTTTTAATATGCCTTTTTCGTAAAAGGCACACTGTGGGCCCAGCTTAGTACAGCTTGGCGCCTGCGGGAATGCGGCTGTCCACCATCAGCAGGTTCAGGCCCTCGTGGCCATCCTCCTCATGCACGGCGGAGATCAGCATACCCTCGGAGTCGATGCCCATCATCTTGCGCGGGGGCAGCCTCGGCAGCCTTTGCGGGGGCTTCAGCTTCCTTGGCAGCCTTCTTGTCGGAGTCCAAGGGCTTCATTGTCGGTACTTGCACGATTCGCTCATTTGATGGTTATATCTAGATTCATCATTTGATAGATACTGCGATACACAGAAAATTGTCATTTCATCAGATTATGTATTATTCTATCGCGCTTTCGGCATTTGGTACACGGTTTGGTACATGAACCGCGTGATAAACCGGGATGGGCGGAGCCACTGAATAGGCCAAACGGCCACCGAAAAGAGCCGAAATTCACTTGACCAAGATGGTTATGTTCAGCAACGAATGCCCCAATAAATCAAAGACTCTAAAAACGTTCAACTTCTGCTGTGCAATAAAAAAGAGGACTCCTACGAATAGGAATCCTCCTTCGGGCTGCGGGCCTCGCAAGCATCCGTAGCACGATCACTGCTGTCAGTATACTACCGGTAATATCGCTGCGGTCAGCAACTTTGTAATTGTTTTCTTGTAGTGTTTCATAGTTCCTCTATTGTTTTTACCTCCTGTCTGTACTTAAAAATCCTCTGTGACATACTCTGTCAAGGAGTTGCAAATTTTACGTGCTGATACGCCCGACATCGTCTGATAAACTTCTCCTGAAGGAGTCTGCCAAATCACAATGCCATCCACATTGGCCTGCTCGACAACGTACCAGCCGACAGCATCCGGGCACCGCTTTCGTTCGTCCAAGGTAACATCCACCACATTCAGCCGGGATGCCTTACAGATGCCTGTCAGCTCATGCCCATCAAAACAGGCAAGTCCAATCTTTTGCAGATAGACCCGATAATCCGGTGCAAAGTGAATCCCCAGTGCCTGCTCGGCATCAAAGATTGCCGCGTCCCCGCATCCCTTCCCGCCAATAAAATCAGGCACATTTCGAAGAACGTCTAAAATTGTATTCATTCCTTATCACCTCACGCAAATACAACGTTTCCCAAATATTGCCAGAATTCCTTGCGAGTCTTATTGAAAGCGGTTCGATTGATTTCGGAGTCCTTGCCCGCAAAGTTCAAAATAGAGGAATTCCCTTGATGCTCAGACTCTTTCAGAATAGCCAGCGTTCCGTCCGCTTTCTGTCCGATATGGTGCAGCTGATAATATTTACCGGTAGCGGGGTCAAGGGGCGCATAACCTTGCTGCATCCGCTGTAGGTTGGTCACAACCGTTCCGTCCGGCAGTTCACTTGCAAAATTCAGGTCAATATCCTGCACAAGTGCCGTTTTGCCGTTGACCATAACAGGCTTTAATCCGGCAGCCTTATAAACATTATACTCGTCTATGCTGTGTAATTCACAAATTGTATCGATTGGCCAGCCAGATTCAAATTGAACCTTAACAGCCTGAGCCTTTGTCAAACCATTTTGCGTGATTTCTTTTATAAGCTCTGTCTCGGCTTTTGCACCGCCAACCAGTGCACCAGAGATTGCTCCCCACTTGAAGCCTTCACTGCCTTTCAGGGCTGTGGTTTTCAACGCTTCTTCTATGCTTCCGGTCTGGATGCCCTGGATAATACCAGCGGGGATGCCGCTGATGGCACCGCCCGACAACGCGCCGATGGCTCCTGTTTTGGCGGAAACGGCCAAAATTACGCTGACAGCAGGTACCGAAGTCACTGTGACCGAGGAAACGGTAACACATACCAGAATGACCCCTGTGCCGATTGCCACATTTTTCAGCATGGTTTCAGTGGAGTTATCGTCAATGGTTTCAAGCGGCTGCACAATGGTTTTTCCATTATCGCCAAGGGTGAAAACATAGCGTTTTCCCTGAAACTGTGCGTCCAGTTCATCCAGCGTATAGCCAAAGTAAATGTTGGACTGGGAGTTGTAATCCAGTTCTTCCAGATATTCTTTGGACACATAGACAGCACTGACATCCGACACCAGATAATCTGCGCTATTCAGAGAGGCTACCGTGTCCCGGTAGACCAAATCCTCCACATGAGCTAGCAGATCTGTATCATTCAGCGAAGTGTATTGCGGCACATCATCCTGCCAAACGGTCATGCGGGGTGTATAGCTTTCGGATACGCTGTCTGTAACAGAAGCCGCAGAACTGCCGGAAGAAGCAGAGGATGCTTTGGATGCAAGCTTTGACTGAGCACAGCCGGAAAGCAGCATTACAAGACTGAGCAAAAGAGCCAGAACACGTTTCATTCGTCTGCACCTCCGTTCGATTCAGTGGTCGAGGAGGATGCTTTTTTCTTCTTTATAACGACCACCCCGGCCACTGCCGCAAGTACGAAAGCTGCGCCGCCAACTACCGCCACAGGGAAGCCTTCAGAGGCTTTTTCTGTCTCCTGTGCAGGCTGCTCCATCTTGCTGCTTGTGCTTTCCATTTCAGTAGATGCTGCGGGAATCTCCACGGAGGCCACCTGAGAAGATGGCGCGGTAGATACACTCGCGGTCGGAATGATAGAGCCATCGCTTTGAATAACTGCGCCCTGCTCCACAAGCCCCTTGATTTCGGAAATAGGCTTGCCCGTTGTCACATAGGCACGCAAAACCGGATCGGATCCCACAGCAATTTTCTTGGACGTTTCTTCATGGGTATAGCTATTCCGAACTGTGATGATGTAAATTCCATCGTCCGTATATGTTTCGCCGTCTTTGGCAGCTCGATTGAAACGAGTATCTTCTACAAAGCCATCGCCAGCAGAGTTTAGCACATTGCGCTTTACCGTAATGGTTAAATATCTGGAATTTGCCAAATCCAGACTAAAACCATTTTCTGCGATGGAACCATTTACCAACTCATTGCCGGTTATAGCATCTTTAGGGTATACCATACAATTGCTGTTCCGCACAGAAAACTTGCAATAGATTCGATAGCGCCCTACCTTATCGACCAATTCATCTTTTGTGACTTCGTAATCAAGCGCTACTTCATAATCGCCTTCTTCGCAAAGCTGAATAAAGGTATCGGCCTCCTGTTTGGCGATAGAAGAAAGATAATCGGTATAAAGCAGAGGTTTCGTTTTCTCATTAGTGTAGTTCGTATACTGGACAATCAAAGCTCCACAGCCAAAATTGGTTGTTTCAGTTTCAAAATCCCGGTCACTCGCCTTTTTGATTGAAGTGATTTTTAATTTTTCATCGCCATTTAGAGCATTAATGTTCTGCTTAAGCCTGAATCCAAGCGTCACCTTATCGCCCACATTCTTTAGAAAAACCGGATTTCCAGATTCATCCGTAGTTTTTTGCGTAAAGCCGCTAACCAAAAAATTACCCAAATCCCAGCCATAGTGAATGTCTTTGGCGTCTATCGCTTCTTCACCGGAAAAGCTGTCAAACTTTTTGACCCGCGCCTTTTCGCCCAAATTATAGGTTTGCCCTGAAGCAATATAGTTGGAGTTAGCCTTGTCAGAACGCACGTAGAACTCATAGACCTCGGCGTAGTGTTTGGTTTCGTATTTGTCGGTTTTGACAACCAGAATCTTGCCCTCTTTTTCTCGCTTACTCAGTGTATAAGCAACGATAAAGCGATAATAGCAGCCATTCTTCAGCTGCATTTCCGAACAAGTGTAGATAGCCTTGCTGGATTTTGGCGTAGTTTGAAATGCGTCCGTCACGCTTTGAACCGTGTTCCAGCTCTTACCATCCGTAGAAATTTGAAGGATCAATGCGCCCTTCATAATGTTAGAATCCAGCGTGAGGGTATCAACCTTTTTGCTCTTATCATTTACCAGATGCCACGAATCCTCGTCAGCATTCAGCTTTTTATCATCGTAGTCATAGAAAAGGGCAAAGCTGTCATCCGTCACCGCAAAGGACGGAACACCGGATTTGTCAGTTTCTCTGGTAAAGTTCCCCTGAACAGAAAACTTGCCATAGGTGTTATTGGTGCCGGTGTTGGCGAAATCTTCGCTTTTTGAAAACTCATAGTGTCCTTTGTCAAATTCATAGAGCTTACCAGAGACGCCGGTCTTTCCGGCGGCATATACGGGAATTCCAAGCGTAGTAAACAGTACCATAGCAGTGGCCAACACAGCCATCACATATCTCAAGGGATGAATCCGTTTCACATCCATAATGATTTTCCTCAACCAATATTCTGATAAATAAACCCAGCAAACACTTCATAGCCACTATAAAGCATTTGCTGGGTTTCATTCTATAGGTTTGGCTACTACACCAATCCACTTATTCAATTCTTACACCACACCGCTTTGTAAGGCTCCTTTTCGGGAAAACGTCCCAAAATTGGTGTAGCCCGGGTGTAGTACCGCAGATGTTGTTTGAAATCCGCTTAAAATTTCATCGTATCTGCGTTTTAATTTTGCATTTTACTGGTCGATGGGCTTCATCGTGGGGAACAGCAGCACATCACGGATGGAGTCGCTGTTGGTGAGCAGCATGATCAAGCGGTCAACGCCAAAGCCAAGGCCGCCGGTGGGGGCCAGGCCGTATTCAAGGGCGTTCACATAATCATAGTCCACCTGTGCCTTGCAGTCGGGCTCAGCAGCCTTGCGCTCGGCCACCTGACGCTCAAAGCGGCCCTTCTGGTCAATGGGATCGTTCAGCTCGCTGAAGGCATTGCCGAACTCGGTGGCGTTGATGAAGTATTCAAAGCGCTCGGTAAAGGCGGGGTCGCTGGGCTTGCGCTTTGCCAGGGGGCTGATCTCAACGGGATAATCGTAAATGAAGGTGGGCTGAATGAGCTTATCCTCCACGAAGGCATCAAAGAACTCGGCCAGAATGGCACCCTTGGTGGGCACCTCGGGCAGCTCTACATGATGCTCCTTAGCCGAAGCAATGGCGTCCTCGTCGGTTTTCCAATCGTGGAAATCCACGCCGGAGTACTTTTTCACAGCCTCCACCATGGTCAGGCGCTCCCAGTGGCCCATGTTGATCTGGTTGCCCTGATAAGGGATCACCAGGCTGCCGCAGATCTTTTCGGCCAGGCGCTTGTACAGTTCTTCCACCAGATCCATCATGCCGTGGTAATCGGTATAAGCCTGATACAGCTCAATGGTGGTGAATTCGGGGTTGTGCTTGGTGTCCATGCCCTCGTTGCGGAAGATACGGCCCACTTCATACACACGGTCAAAGCCGCCCACGATCAGACGCTTGAGGTACAGCTCGGTTTCAATGCGCAGCACCATATCCATATCCAGGGTATTGTGGTGCGTAATAAAGGGGCGGGCGCTGGCGCCGATCTCGAAGGGAGTCAGAATGGGGGTGTCCACCTCCAAAAAGCCCTTTTCGTCCAGATAAGCACGAATTTCACGCATGATCTGGCTGCGCTTCACAAAGGTTTCCTTTACGCCGGGGTTTACGATCAGATCCACATAACGCTGACGATAACGCATTTCGGTATCGGTAAGGCCATGGAACTTTTCGGGCAGGGGGCGCAGGCTCTTGGAAAGCAGCGTTACTTCCGAAACGCGAACGCTCAGCTCGCCCATCTTGGTGCGGAACACAACGCCCTTGCAGCCAATGATATCGCCGATATCCAGCTTTTTAAAGGCAGCATAGGCATCGTCGCCCATGATGTCGCGGCGGGCAAAGATCTGGATATCGCCCTTGCCGTCACGCAGGTGTGCAAAGCTGGCCTTGCCCATCACGCGCTTGCTCATCATGCGGCCTGCCAGCGAAACCACACGCTCGGTTTCGGTTTCGGCGGGCAGATCCTTATATTCTTCCTGCAGATCAGCCGAATAGGCATCCTGCTCGTATTTGGTCAGGGCAAAAGGATCCTGGCCTGCATCCTGCAGGTTCTTGAGTTTTTCGCGGCGCACCGCCATGAGCTGGTTTATATCCTGCTCGGGAGCGGCCTGATTCTTCTTGTTCTGATTTTCCATCGTATTTTTGCTCCTTCTCATCGACGGCCCCGCCCCGTTACCGGCAGGGATGATGTTGATGCGGTTTTTCAAAAAAAGGGAGGCACCGGCTGCGGCACCTCCCCCAAAAGGCTAAAGTTCCGCTGAGCGGGTTTGACCTCAAGCGCGGAAGATGCGCAGCACCTGAACCTTCATGGTGCTGCCGTTGGGCAGCTGCACCTCGGCCTCATCGCCCACATGCTTGCCCACCAGCGCCTTGCCCATGGGGCTTTCATCGCTGATACGGCCTGCATCCACATCGGCCTCGGTGCTGCCGGTCAGCATATATACCTCGGCTTCATCGGGATCATCGCCCTCGGCCAGCACTTCCACCGACAGGCCAATGCTCACCACATTGGTGTTCAGGTCGCTGTCGTCCAGCACGCGGGCCGATTTGATCAGGCCCTCCAGATCGGCAATGTGTGCTTCCACATAGGCCTGCTCTTCCTTGGCGGCATCGTATTCGGCATTTTCCGAAAGGTCGCCGTAGCTGCGTGCCGTTTTAATTTTATCCTTTACTTCCTCGCGGCGCACGGTTTTAAATTCTTCCAGCTCCGCCTTCAGCTTGTCCAAACCTTCGCGGCTCATAACAACTTCTTTAGCAGCCATGATCGTATTTGCTCCTTTGTGATCTATATTTTATGGGAACTCCAAATCGCTTTCTGGGATGCCCGGCCCATGCTTTGCGCGCAGAAAATGGCATTTTACCGCTCATTTCTGCCCGTTCCCTGCAAAAGCCCCGACCGGACAAAAAGCAAAGGGCACTATGCGCCCCTAATTGGTTTATTATATTCTGTTTTTGCCATTCTGTCAACTGGTTTTTGGGGTGCAAAACCGCCCCAAAGCCCCGAAAAACCGCAGTAAAGGCCGCGCCAGCTTTACAGCCGGCGCGGCCTTTACGGTTAACGGTAATGCATTTCGATCATGCACGGAGATGGTATGCCTGGTGCAGGCAGGATGCCTTATTCATCGTCCTCGGCCATGTTGCCCAGCTTGCGGGATTCCTCGATCACCTTGGCCTCCAGATTCGAGGGCAGAGTTTCGTAGCGCACAAAGTCAAATGTGAACGAGCCGCGGCCCTGGGTGAGCTGGCGCAGGAATGCGGTGAAGCTCTGCATTTCGGCAGCGGGCACTTCGGCTTCCACGATCTGGCCGCCGTCCTCGTCCGGGCTCATGCCCAGCACACGGCCGCGGCGCTTGGTCACTTCGCCCATGATATCGCCGGTGTTTTCGGCGGGCACGCTCACCTTCAGCGAGCCCACTGGCTCGAGCAGAACGGGGCCTGCTTCGGGCATGGCAGTTTTATAAGCGATCTTGGCGGCCATGATAAAGGCCATTTCCGAGCTGTCCACGGGGTGATAGCTGCCGTCCAGCAGGGTGGCCTTCAGGCCAACCACGGGATAACCGGCCAAAACGCCCTTCTGGGCGGCCTGGCGCAGGCCCTTTTCGACTGCGGGGAAGTAGTTTTTGGGAACGCTGCCGCCAAACACCTTTTCCTCGAATACCAGATCGTCGCTCTCGCAGGGCTCAAACTCGATCCACACATCGCCAAACTGGCCGTGACCGCCGGTCTGCTTTTTGTGGCGGCCCTGTGCCTTGCACTTTTTGCGCACAGACTCACGATAAGCAATGCGGGGCACCGACAGCGTGACTTCCACGCCGAACTTGCTCTTCAGCTTGCACACGGCCACTTCCAGATGCTGCTCGCCCAAGCCTGCCAGGATCTGCTCGGCAGTTTCGGGGTCTTGACTGAATTTCAGCGTGGGATCTTCTTCCACCAAGCGGGTAAGGCCGCTGCTGATCTTGCCTTCATCGCCCTTTTTGGCAACCTTTACAGCCATGCGGTAGCAGGCATGCGGGAAGCTGGGCTCGGGCAGCTGCACCACGCAGGAAGGATCGCACAAAGTATCGCCCGTGCGCGCAGCCAGCTTGGAAACAGCGCAGATATCGCCTGCGATCACCTTGGCGGCGTCGATTTGCTTTTTGCCGCTCACGAACATCAGTTTGCCCATTTTATCGGCTTCGCCGGTGCGGCCGTTCACGATGGCCGAGGTGCCGGTAAGCGTGCCCGAGATCACCTTGACATAGCTCAGCTTGCCCACAAAGGGATCGGCCACGGTTTTGAACACACGGGCCACCAGCGGCTTCGTGCAATCGGGCTCCAGCTCCACAGGCTCGCCTGCCTTATTTGCAGCCAGCACATTGCCTGCATACACAGGGCTGGGCAGCAGCACGCGCATATTGTAAAGCAGCATATCCAATGCCTGCTGGTTCACAGCGCTGCCGCAGAACACAGGCGTGATCTTGCCGCTGTTTACGCCGTTGCGCATACCTTCCACGATTTCCTCGGTGGTGAAGGGCTCGCCGCCGAAGAATTTTTCCATCAGAGCATCATCCGTTTCAGCAATGGCTTCGCTCATGGCCTCGATCATACCGGCATAGGTATGGCCGATATCGGGCACCTCCACCTGCACCTGCTTGCCGCTCTCGTATTTAAAGGCCTTCTGGCTGAACAGGTTGATATACACCTGCGTGCCATCGTCCAGACGGGCCGGAACCACACAGGGGCACACGGTGGGGCCAAGCTTGACCTTAAGATCGGTCAGGATCTTGCTGAAGTTGGCGTTTTCCAGATCCATTTTGCCAACGAATACCATGCGGGCCTTGCCGTTTTTCACTGCCAGATGATAAGCCTTTTCCGCGCCAACGGTCACGCCGCTGCGGCCGGAAACACAGATCAGCACGCTTTCGGCGGCCATAATGCCCTCGCTCTGGCCCAGTTCAAAATCAAACAGGCCCGGAGTGTCGATCAGGTTAAATTTATAACCCTCGCTCTCCACAGGAACCACTGCCAGATTCAGCGATGCCAAACGGCGGGCTTCCTCGGGGTCAAAGTCGCTTACGGTGGTGCCATCCTCTACTCGGCCCATGCGCTCAAGCGCACCGGTGGAATACAGCAGTGCTTCTGCAAGGGTGGTTTTGCCGCTTCCGGCATGACCGGCCAGCATGATATTTCGGATATTTTTGCTCTCGTAATTCAACGATTAACTCCCCTTTCACACTTGCCTTGGCAAGTGCTTATACAATTCATACAAAAATAATACTATACTTTTGCAAAATTTCAAACACTTTGTGAAAAATTTCCCCTATTTTGCCTGCCAAATTATTCGAGCATTCTTTGTGCAATATGTAGATTTTCTGCTGGGTTTCTTTTGCGATTTTCCATAAAAGCGCCGGTTTATCCCCGTTTATGGGCGTTTGCGATCGTTTTGCCCGCACCGCTCCCCTGCCAAAAAAACACCAGCCGATTTGCGCATATTGCACAAATCGGCTGGTATAGATCATTTTATAAAAGCCTTACCGCTTTTGCGATCACTGCTGGGCAGCCTCGGCCTTTTTCTTGGCCTCGATGGCAGCCAGTGCATCACGGCGGCTCAGGTTGATGCGGCCCTGCTGGTCGATCTCGGTGACCATAACGATCAGCTCGTCGCCCACGGCAACCACATCCTCCACATGCTCAACACGCTTGGTGTCCAGCTTGGAAATGTGAACCAGACCCTCTTTGCCCGGTGCGATCTCCACAAAGGCACCAAAGTTCATCAAGCGGGTCACGCGGCCCTTGTAGATCGCGCCCACTTCGGGATCTTCCACAATGGTCTTAATGGTAAAGATCGCGCGCTTTGCATCCTCCTGATCCGTGGCGGAAACAAAGACATGGCCGTCTTCTTCCACATCGATCTTGCAGTTGCAGTTGGCGCAGATGTCCTGGATCACCTTACCGCCCTTACCGATCACGTCCTTGATCTTGTCGGTGGGGATCATCATGCTGAACATCTTGGGAGCATACTTGCTCAGCTCCTGACGAGGCTCAGCGATCACAGGCTTGATGATCTCGTCCAGAATATACAGGCGGCCCTTGCGGCACTTTTCAAAGGCTTCGGCAATGATGTCGTAGGTCAGGCCGTCCACCTTGATATCCATCTGAATGGCGGTAATGCCCTTGCGGGTGCCGCCCACCTTAAAGTCCATATCGCCGTGGAAGTCTTCCACGCCCTGAATGTCCAGCATGGTCATCCAGCGGCCGCCGTGCAGGGGGTCGCCATCGGTGATCAGGCCGCAGGAAATGCCGGCAACGGGAGCCTTGATGGGCACACCGGCATCCATCAGAGCCAGTGTGCTGCCGCAGATGGAAGCCTGGCTGGTAGAGCCGTTGGAGGACAGCACCTCAGAAACGGCACGAATGGTGTAGGGGAACTCCGCAGGATCGGGCAGCACGGGGATCAGAGCGCGCTCTGCCAGTGCGCCGTGGCCGATCTCGCGGCGGCCGGGGCTGCGGGGTGCGCGGGCCTCGCCCACAGAGTAGGGCGGGAAATTGTAGTGGTGGATATAACGCTTGGAGTCCTGATCGAACAAATCGTCCATCATCTGTGCGTCCTTGGTGTTGCCCAGAGCCACAGCAGTCAGCACCTGTGTCTGGCCGCGGGTGAACATGCCCGAACCATGGGCACGGGGCAGAATGCCAACCTCGGCAGCCAGAGGACGGATCTCGTTGATGCCGCGGCCGTCCACACGCTTACCGTCACGCAGCAGCCAAGTGCGAACCACCTTTTTCTGCATCAGATAGCTCACCTGGCCCAGCTCACCCTCGGTGAGGTCAGGCCATTCGGCAGCGATCTCGTCCATGATAGGCAGCACGGCAGCATCACGCACATTCTTGTCGTCGGTGTCCATGGCAGCCTCAAACTGTGCCAGATGCTTTTCGGTGATCTGCTCCATCATGTCCTTGTCCATCTCCACAGGAGTGAACTCCACCTTGGGCTTGCCGATCTCGGCCACGATGCTGTTGATGAAGGCGATGGTCTTTTTGATCTCCTCGTGGGCGATCTTGATGCCTTCCAGCACGGTCTGCTCGTCCACCTCGTTGGCACCGGCTTCGATCATCACGATCTTTTCCTGAGAGGCAGCCACGGTCATGGCCAGCTCGCTCACAGCGCGCTGCTCCTTGGTGGGGTTCAGCACGATCTGGCCGTCCACCAAACCCACCTGTACGCCGCCGATGGGGCCGTTCCAGGGAATATCCGAGATAGACAGCACCAGAGAGGTGCCGATCATGCCGGCGATCTCGGCGCTGTTGTCAGGGTCGAGGCTCATCACGGTCATGGTAACGCACACATCGTTGCGCATATCGTGGGGGAACAGCGGGCGAATGGGGCGGTCGATGACACGGCTGGTCAGCACGGCCTTTTCTCCGGGGCGGCCTTCACGGCGCATAAAGCTGCCGGGAATGCGGCCCACTGCATACATTTTTTCCTCAAACTCAACGCTCAAGGGGAAGAAATCAATGCCGTCGCGGGGTTTTGCACTCATCACAACATTGCACAGCACGCAGGTTTCGCCGTAGCGGATCATGGCGCTGCCGTTGCTGAGGCCGCACATTTTACCGGTTTCCACCACCAGAGGGCGGCCAGCCAGAGTGGTTTCAAACGTGCGGAACTTGGGGAAAGTTTCCTTTTTGGAAGAGAATTCCAAAGCCATAATGAACCTCCATTATCATTTTTAAAAACAGGGCTCTGCACCATGGCTTCAAGCAATAAATCCAATGCCCAAGCCTTGCCGCTCAGGCGCTCGATTTACTGCTGAAAGCACAGGCAGCAGCCCCAATACTAACAGGAAATAATGAGGAAAAGGCAGGCGGCCTGGTGACCAGCCCGCCCGCCTTTTTGCGGGTTTTGATTACTTACGCAGACCCAGAGTGGCAATGAGCTTACGGTAACGCTCAATGTCGTTCTTCTGCAGGTAAGCCAGCAGGTTGCGGCGACGGCCAACCATCTTCAGCAGACCACGGTTGCTGTGATGATCGTTGGGGTTAGCCTTCAGGTGCTCGGTCAGGTGCTGAATGCGGGCAGTCAGCAGGGCAACCTGCACTTCGGGAGAACCAGTGTCCTTTTCGTTGGTGGCAACCTTAGCCATGATTTCTTTCTTGTTCATGTTCAAATACCTCACTTTAATAATATGCCGCTGGCCCAGTACTGGGGCAACAAGGCTCCCGGTACGGGCATACGCCCCACACCGAGCCACGGTAACGGTTAAAAGTATATCACAAAGGATCTGCAAATACAAGAGCCTTTTTTCGCATTTTCCAATTTATTTTTGCGCCTTATCCCCTGCCCGGCGCTTTGCCGGCCATTCTGCCAGCGCCGCCAGCCCGGCTGCCGCCATGGGGAAGCAGCACAGATAATAGGGCAGGCAGTAGCGCGATTTTGCCTCGGAGGCAAGCTGGAACAAAAAGCCGCCGATCAGGCAGACCATCGGGGTCAAGCGCCAAACCGCCGTTTTGTGTTTGGCAAAGGCCAAAAGGATGCCCGCTGCGCCAAACAGATACACCAGCGGCATAAGCAGCCCCAGCCATGCCTGCACCGGTGCAAACAATACGCCGCCTGTCAGTGCGCGGGCCAGCCAACGCGGCTCATTATACAGCGATGGATTGTTTGCCGAAAGCGAAGTAAACCACGGCTCCAGCCATTGATCGGCTGTTTTTTCAGCGAAAAACTGCCAAAAGCGCCCCTGCCTTTGCAAGGCCGAAAGTGAGTTTCGGATGTCAATTGCCGCTTGACGGTTAGCCATTGCCGCATCATAACCGCACTGACGGTATACTTTAATGCTGATGCCGTTGTAAAAGCCCGGCATGGCTTTTTCGCTGTAGGCATCCACGCCCATCAGAATGCGCGGCAGGATAGGGCATCCGGATTCTCCGGGCATTCCAAGGCGTGTCATCGCAGCTTCCTGCCAAAGATGGCTCACCCCCACCGCCAGTGCCGCCAGCAGCACCGCTGCCAGTATTTTGCGCCTTTGGCCGGGGCAAAACACACCCGTAGCGAACAAAACCAACACCGCCGCCGCAAGAAAGATCATTTCTCCGCTGTAAAGGATCAGTGCCGCGGCAAACGAAAGCACCGCCAGCGCCCACCACCGCACAGGGCTTTTTGCTCCTGCGCATTCGCGCATTACAGCATAGCTGCCAAGCAGTGCCAGCGCTAAGCCGGGCAGGGTTCCATACACAAAGGTAGAATACAGGGCCAGCGGTACAAAAGATGCCGTAAGCAGCGCACACAGGCATTTTGCCGCAGGAGAGTCCGTAAGCCTGCCGCAGATGCAGCTTAGTATATAAACGCTGACTCCTGCACTGCAGGCGCTTAAAAACTGCCAGCTGAACCAGCTTGTTCCAAACAGGCGCACCAGCGGCTCTGCCGCCATGGCCGTTGCTGCCTGAAACGGATACAGCCGCAAATATTCCCATTCAAAATCAAAAAGTTCTCCCCTGCCCGCCAAAAAGCAGGCGGTATTCCAGAAATCCATTTGATCCACCGCCGGATAACTGGAAAACGAACCGATCCATACAAAGCAGAAGGCCGTCACGCCCGCTGCTGCAAGAATGCTGAAAAATCGCGCGTTTTTCCAGCTCAGCCACCGCACGGCAAGCATACACACGCCCACCAGCGCAGCAGCTGCCGCTGCCGCACCTGCCAGCGTGTGGGGCACATTCCGTGCAGTGATCACCAGTTCGTCCGGGATATGCTCGGCAAATTCCTCGGTTTTCATATTTGCCAGCACAAAAAGCGAGGCGATGCCCAGCCCTGCGCAAACAGCAAAGCTCAGCACCGCCACAACGCCTGCAGGAACAGCCATGATCCAGTTTTTCAGTTTCCGGTTCATGCCGATTCCCCTTTCAGCGCCGCAAAATAGTTTTTGCTTTCCCGTGCTGCATCGTGGATCAGCTGTGCAAGCTCCTGCATGGAGTTAAATTTGCGCACGGGGCAAAGATATTTATGAAATTCCAGCACCGGTGCCTGCCCGTAAACATTGCCGCAAAAATCCGGCACATAGGTTTCACAGGTCACCGCAGCATTCGCGCTGCTGTCCACCGTAGGGCGGCGGCCAATGCCGGTGGCAGCCGGATACCAGCGGCCATCCAGCCAGATGCGTGTCAGATACACGCCGGTGCAAAGCTGCTGCGCCTCGGCGGGATAGTTCTGGTTGATGGTGGGTGTGCCCAGCTTTCCGCTGCCGATCCCCTTGCCGTGGGTCACGGACCAGTCGATGCAATAGGGCTTGCCCAGCATGGCGTTGGCACTTTCCAGATCGCCGCTTTCCAGTGCTGCACGAATGCGCGTGGAGCTTACGGTCTGCCCCTGATACTGTGCCATGGGAACAATGTTCACCTGAATGCCCAGCGGGGCGCACAGCTTGCGCAGCATGGGCACATTGCCCGCTGCCTTGGCCCCAAAAGTAAAGTTATCGCCGCAAAAAACGGCTTTTGCATGAAAGCATTCCACCAGCACACGCTGCACGAATTCTTCGGGAGAAAGCGAGCGGAACTGTTCAAAGGGCGGCTCAAGATATTCCTCGATGCCGATTTCGGCAATGCGGGCATGCTTGAGCTGCAGCGAAAGAATGCGCCCGCCCTTGAGCGTGCTGTTGCCGGGCAGTTCAAATGTAAACGCCGCCGCTGTAAGCCCGTTTTGGGCTGCACAGGCGGCTGCAGCGCCCAGCACAGCCCGATGGCCGCAGTGTACGCCGTCAAAATAGCCAAGAGCCACCGCACTGCCGCAGGGGGCCGTGATGGGGGTCAGCTCGTGATGGATCTGCATCGTGTTTTAATCCCTTTCGCAAAAAAGTTTTTCCACTTGCAGCACACCGCCCGTTACAGCGGCAAGCCCAAGAAATTGCCCCTCGCCGTCATACACGCGGTAGCGGCCATCCTGTGCCGGAAAATGGCTGGTGGGGCAGCCGTTGAACAGGTGCGTGCGAATGCGCTCGCTCACGGTCAGCGCGGGAAGCGGCGCAAACGCCGCATCCACCGGCAGAATCCAGCCGTTGTTCCACAGCTCGCCGCTTTCGGCTGCCGCAATAATCTCGGGCAGGGTGTGGCTTTGCTGCTGACTGAAAACGCCCGCCTGCGTGCGGCGCAGTGCCGCCAGCGTGGCAGGAACCCCCAGTGCCGTGCCGATATCCTCGGCCAGCACACGGATATATGTGCCCTTTGAGCACGCCACGCGCACACAGTGATCGCCCGGGGCAGGGCTGCCCAGATATTCCAGCTGATGCACCGTGATGGGGCGCGGGGTGCGCTGCACGGTTTCGCCCTTGCGCGCAGCCTTATAAAGAGGCTGGCCGTTGATCTTTACCGCGGAATACATGGGCGGCAGCTGCATCTGGTCGCCCAGAAACTGCGGCAAAACGGCTTTCAGCTCTGCTTCGCCCACGGTGACCGGGGCGGTTTCCAGCGCCGTGCCGGTCACATCGCCGGTATCTGTGCGCAGGCCCAGCCGAATGGTAGCCTCGTAGGTTTTATCATGGTTCAGCTGGCGGTCGGCTGCTGCGGTGGCCCTGCCGATAAACACAGCCAGCACACCCGTAGCCATGGGGTCCAGCGTACCGGAATGCCCCAGCTTGCGGGTTCCCAGCACACCGCGCAGCTTGGCCAGCACATCAAAGCTTGTCCACTCGCTGGGCTTATCTACGATCAGAATGCCATTTTTCATAGGGGTCATAGCGACAGCTCTCCCCCCTGCTCGTCCAGCTTTTTCAGGGCACGCTCCACTTCGCGCAGAATGGCAGCCTTTACATTTTCCTGCATGCCCTCGATCTCGCACCCGGCAGCACGGCCATGGCCGCCGCCGCCCAGGCAGGCCACGATCTCGTTGGCGGCAATGCCCCGAACCGTGCGCACGCTGATCTTATAGCTGCCCAAGGGCTGCTGGCGCAGCGTTAAGCCCACCTGCACGCCCTCGATGCCCAGCGGCAGGCTGGTGATATCCTCCAGCTCGGCGGCAGGCACACCGCTGGCTGCGATCTGCTCTTTGGTAAGGCACACCATGGCGCAGCGGTTTTCAAAATAGTATTCCAGGCTTTCCAGCGCCATGCGCTCCACTTCCACGCGGGCCCGGCTTTTGCTTTCAAACAGAATACTGTTCAGCTCTTCCACATTGGCGCCTGCCTCCATCAGGGTTGCTGCGGCCGCGTGGGTTTTGGCGCGGGTGCTGGCAAACCGGAAGCAGCCGGTGTCCGTGGCGATGCCGGTGTACAGGCAGCCTGCAATATGCGGGTCGATGGTCACGCCCATCATGGGGATCAGCTCGGTCAAAATCTCGCAGCAGGCGGCGGCATCGGCATCCAGATAGGTGCCGTAGGCATAGGCCGCATTGCTGCCGTGATGGTCGATGCACAGGTTCACATTCTGTGAAAACTCCTGCATATCGTTGTTTTCGCCAAACAGCTGCATGCTAGCCACATCCACAGCCACCACAAACTTCGGCTTGAACTGGCGGCTGTAGGTTTCCAGCATCATGTAATTGTACATCTGAGGGATCGGATCGCTGCAAAGCACTGCCGCTGTTTTGCCCAAAGCCCGCAAAGCCCAGTAGAGAGCACCTGCCGAACCGATGGTATCGCCGTCAGGATTTTTATGGCACAGGATCAGGATCTCGTCTTCGGCCAGCAGCTCATTCACCGCGGCCGACATTTCCAGATATTCCGTCATATCCCATTGCTCCTTTCTGCGTATTGCGCATTATGCGCCTGCAAGGCCTATCAGTCTTCCTTCGGCTGGTTTGCCTGCTCTTTTTCGTTCAGTTCCTGCAGAATGCGGTTGATATGCTCTGCATAGGCAGCGCCGTCATCCTCCACAAAGATAAAGCGAGGCGCCTTGCGAATGTGCATACGGCGGCTCACCTCGGTGCGCACATGGCCGCTGGCCTTGTTGAGCGCCTTCACCACGGGGCCCGGGCCCTCGGGGTTTGCCATTACACTGATATACACCTTGGCCACATCCAGATCCGGCGTTACATCCAGCCGGGTAACGGTGTTGAGGCCGGTGCCGAGGCGGGGGTCCTTCATTTCGCCGATGATGGCAATGATCTCCCGCTTCATATCCTGAGCCATACGGCCCATGTTTTTCTGAGACATAGTTTCTCCTATCGCGTTAGCGCAGTATCCCGGCAGACGGATCTGCCGGGGTGCTGTGTGTTCTGTAAATTCAGCTTAATCGCGGTATTCTTCCAGCTTGAAGGCTTCGAACACGTCGCCTTCCTTGACATCGTTGAACTTGGCCAGAGTCACGCCGCACTCAAAGCCCTGTGCCACTTCCTTGGCATCGTCCTTAAAGCGCTTCAGGCTGGCGATCTCGTCCTCGCAGATCACGATACCGTCGCGCACCACGCGCACCTTGCTGTCGCGGGTGATCTTGCCGTCGGTCACGCGGCAGCCGGAAACGGTGCCCACGCTGCTGATCTTGTAAACCTGACGCACTTCCAGTTCGCCCAGCTGCACCTCGCGGATCTTGGGTGCCAGCATACCCTTCATAGCGTCGGTCACATCGTTGATGGCATCGTAGATCACGCGGTACATACGCATTTCCACCTGTGCCTGTGCAGCGGCCTCACGCGCAACGGGGTCGGGGCGCACATTGAAGCCGATGATGATGGCGTTGGAGGCGTCGGCCAGGTCAACGTCGCTCTTGCTGATAGCGCCCACGCCTGCGTGGATCACGCGCACACGAACTTCCTCATTGCTGATCTTCTCCAGCGACTGCTTCACGGCCTCGGCAGAGCCCTGCACATCGGCCTTGACAACGATGGGCAGCTCCTTCATATCGTTCTGGGCCATCTGATCGAACAGATTGTCCAGCGTAACCTTGGTGTAGCTGGCAAAGCGCTTTTCCTTGGCCTCGTTGGCACGCTTTTCGGCCAGCTCACGGGCCAGGCGCTCATCGGCAACGACCTCAAACAGGTCGCCTGCCTCGGGCACATCCGTCAGGCCGGTGATCTCCACAGGCATAGAGGGGCCTGCTTCCTTCAGGTTGCGGCCCTTATCGTCGCGCATGGTACGCACACGGCCCACCGAGGTGCCGGCAATGATCACATCGCCCAGCTTCAGCGTACCGTTCTGCACCAGCAGCGTGGCCACAGTGCCCTGGCCGCGGTCCAAGCGAGCCTCTACCACAGCACCCTTGGCACGGCGGTTGGGGTTGGCCTTGAGATCCAGCATTTCTGCTTCCAGCACAACGCGCTCCAGCAGATCGTTGATGCCTGCGCCCGTCATGGCCGAAACCGGCACGCAGCCCACATCGCCGCCCCAATCCTCGGGGATCAACTCATACTTGGTCAACTGCTCTTTAATGCGCTCGGGGTTTGCGGTGGGTTTATCCATCTTGTTGATGGCCACCACAACCTTGACCTTTGCAGCCGCAGCATGGTGAATGGACTCGATGGTCTGGGGCATGATGCCGTCATCGGCAGCTACGACCAGGATCGCAATATCGGTCATGTTGGCACCGCGGGCGCGCATACTGGTGAATGCTTCGTGGCCGGGGGTGTCCAGGAAGGTGATGGGGGTATCGCCCACCTTCACCTGATAAGCGCCGATGGCCTGCGTGATGCCGCCTGCCTCGCCTGCGGTCACATTGGTTTTGCGGATCGCATCCAGAATCGAGGTCTTGCCGTGGTCAACATGGCCCATAACCACCACAACGGGCGGACGGGGAACCAGATCCTCGGCAGAATCCTCCTCGGCTTCAAACAGGCGCTCCTCAATGGAAACATGAACTTCATGCTCGACCTTTGCCTTGAATTCCTCGGCAATCAGGCAGGCGGTATCAAAATCGATGGTATCGTTCACGGTGTGCATTTCGCCCATCATCATGAACTTTTTGATCACATCGCCAGCGCTCTTTTTCAGGCGGTTGGCCAGCTCGCCCACGGTGATCTCGTCAGGAATGCTGATCTTGAGCTGGGCGTTGCGGGCCTTTTCCAGCTGAATGCGCTGCAGGCGCTCAAACTCGGTTTCGCGCTTGCCCTTCTGGAACTGCTGGCGCTGCTTCTGGCCGCGCTGGGTAAACTTCTGCTTGTTGCCGCCTGCGCTTGCCTTGCGGCGGTTGTCGGTGTTCTTGGTGGAAGCCAGATCGTCATACTTGGCGTTGAAACGGTCCACATTCACATCCACGGTGCGGGTGTCCACGGTGCGGGTCTCACGCTTGACCTCCACGGTTTCCACCTGTGCAGCAGCCTTTGCGCCGGAATCCTTGGCCAGATCGGCCAGGGTAACGGTTTTGTCGCTGCGCTTCTGGGCAGCCTGACGCTTGGGCTCCTCTTTGGCTTTTGCCTTGGGGGCCTCGGCCTTGGGGGCGGGCTGTTTCTGCTCTGCTGCAGGCTTTTCAGGCTCCTGGCTTGCCCAGAATGCCGACAGATCGCTTTCGGCGTTCTGCTGGGTGTAGGCTTCCATCAGATAGTTCATTTCGGCCTCGTTCAGGCTGCCGCCGGTCTTTTTGGGCTCGCCGCCCATCTGGGCCACGATCTCGATGACCTGCTTTACAGGGATATTCAGATCTTTCGCCACATTGTTGATTTTATAGGTAATCGTCATTCGATATATTCCTCCTTATAATCGAGGTGCTTCTCACAAAGCTTCGCAAAGTTTTCGTCCAGCACGCTGAACACGCCCGTGGGCTTGGGTGCCACGCCGAGCAGGTCGGTCTGGCTCAGCGGCATACTAAGGCAGGGCACCAGTCCCTCGCAGGCTTCGCGGGCACGGCGCTCGGTGCGTGGGCTCAGATCGCTTGTGAGCAGCACCAGATAGCTTTTGCCCTTCATCACGCTTTCCACGGCGGCATCAAAGCCCATGGTCAGCTTGCCTGCTTTGCGGCACATTCCCAACGCGCCCATCAGGCGCTCAGTTTTCTGCATGGCCGGCCTCCTGTTCTGCGGCAGCCACCTGCTGCTCAAGCAGTTCGTATACTTCGGGCGGGATCTGTGTGCCAAAAGCATTTTCCAGGCGTTTTGCCTTGCGTGCCTTGTTCATGCAGGCGGTTTTGGGGCAGATATAAGCGCCCCGCCCGGGCTTTTTGCCTGTCAGATCCAGGCTGATCTCGCCCTCCGGGCTGCGCACGATGCGCACCAGTTCTTTTTTGGGTCTACCCTCACCGCAGCCGGTACAGCGGCGCACGGGGATCTTTCTGGGCTGCATTATCCGGGGTCACTCCTTTTTATCGATCAGTCTTCTTTTTCTTCGCCGTAATATCCGCTTTCGGGGCGAATGTCGATGTTATAGCCGGTCAGGCGGGCGCACAGACGGGCGTTCTGGCCCTTGTTGCCAATGGCAAGGCTCAGCTGGTGATCGGGCACAGTCACGCGGCAGCTCTTGGTTTCGCCTTCCAGCAATTCCACCTTTACCACCTTGGCGGGGCTGAGTGCAGCGCTGATAAACTCGCTGATATCCTCGCTCCACTTGACAATGTCGATCTTTTCGCCGTGCAGCTCTTCCACAATGCGGGCCACACGCGCACCGTGTGCGCCAATGCAGGCACCCACAGGATCCACATTGGGGTCCTTGCTCCACACAGCCATCTTGGTGCGGGCACCGGCCTCGCGGCTGATGGCCTTGATCTCAACAGTGCCTTCGTAAATTTCGGGCACTTCCATTTCAAACATACGCTTTACAAGGCCGGGATGCGTGCGGGAGATCATCACGCGGGGGCCGCGCTCGGTGGGCATAACATCCACCACATATACCTGCACGCGGTCGCCCTCGTTGTACTCTTCACCGGGCACCTGCTCGTTGCGGGGCAGAATGGCATGGCCGCCCTTGCCCAGATCCAGGTTCACAATGCCGCGGTCGGGATCTACCGCCACCACCGTAGCGGTTACGATTTCGTGTGCCTTGGACTGCATTTCGCTGCACTGGCGGTTGCGCTCTGCCTCGCGGATGCTCTGGCGGATCACATGCTTGGCGTTCTGGGCGGCAATGCGGCCAAACTCCTTGGTTTCCAGCTTCACGGGGATACGGTCACCCACATGGCAGCCGGGGCGCAGGCGGCGTGCTTCGGAAAGGCCGATCTGGGTGTGCTCGTTCTCCACATCGAAATCTTCCACAACATCGCGCAGCAGGCTGGCGGCAAACACATCCATTTCGGGAATGATATCCACTACCACATTCTCATCGCCCACCAGATAATCTTTCTTGATGGCGCCGATGATGGCGGTTTTGATCTTTTCGATCAGGTAATCGCTGGGCAGGCCGCGCTCTTCGGCCAGAGCAGCCAGCGCCGCAAACAGTTCACGGGTATCCACCTTGGTTTCGTCTTTCACTACTTTTTTCTTAGCCATTTTTCCGGATTCCTCCTATATATATGTTATCAGAACAGGTCTTCGTCGTCACACAGCTTCACATAGCTGGCCGATGCCAGGGGCATGGTGACAATGCCGTTTTCGGTTTCCAGCGTTACATTGCCGTTTTCAAAGGCTGCCAGCTTGCCCTCATAATCGCGG